>Ga0308173_10000049_pt1 | contig 38982 bp, 38 predicted proteins | sample PhyPR1_FD_203716 | JGI IMG/M metagenome (GOLD analysis project Ga0308173, IMG submission 203716) | Soil microbial communities from UC Gill Tract Community Farm, Albany, California, United States - DLSLS.P.R1 | ecosystem: Environmental > Terrestrial > Soil > Agricultural land | place: USA... | reverse complement strand
ACGCGCGGCCTGCAACTGGTCGAGAACGACGCCACGCACACGGTCAACGTAGCGGCCAGCGCCGCGCCTGAGGACCTCGGGGCACAGGATCTCGTCGTGATCGCGGTGAAGGCGCCGGCAATGGAATGTGTGGCCGCGCATATCGCGCCGCTGCTGAGCGCAAGCACCACGGTGATGACTGCGATGAACGGCGTGCCCTGGTGGTTCTGCGACGGCCTGGGCGAAACGTTCGCTGGCGAGCGCCTTTCATCGGTCGATCCACATGGTGCGATCTCCGCCGCCATTCCCGCCGAGCAGACGGTCGGCTGCGTCGTGCATGCAAGCTGTTTCGTGGAGGCGCCCGGCGTCATCCGGCATCATCGAGGCAAGGGGCTCATTCTCGGCGAGGCCAGCGGAAAGCCGAGCGCGCGCGCGGATTCGCTCGTATCGCTTTTCGCGCGCGCGGGCTTCGACGCTTCCGCGTCGCCGCAAATTCAGCGCGACGTCTGGTTCAAGCTATGGGGCAACATGACGATGAACCCGATCAGCGCAATCACCGGCGCCACCACGGACCGCATTCTGGGCGATGAACTCGTGCGCGGTTTGGTCACGAACGTCATGCTGGAAGCGAAGGAAATCGGCGCGCGCTTTGGTATTCCCATCGAGCAGGAGCCGGCCGACCGGCACGCGGTCACGCTCAAGCTCGGCGCGATGAAAACGTCGATGCTGCAGGACGTCGAAGCACGCAAGGCGGTAGAACTGGATGCGCTCGTCGCTTCGGTGCGCGAACTGGGCGCGATGACCGGCGTGCCGACGCCTTTCACCGATGCGCTGCTCGGCCTCGCGCGCCTGCATGCGCGCACGCTGGGGCTTTATCCGGCGCAATGAGTCGAGGATGCAAATGAACGAGCCAGAGCAGCAGGAACGAAGCAGCGAACTCAGGGCAATGCGCGACTTGCTGCGCGAGTTCGTGCGCGAACGCGACTGGAGCCGCTTTCATGCGCCGAAGAATCTGGCGGCGGCGCTGAGCGTCGAGGCAAGCGAGCTGCTTGAGCCTTTCATCTGGCTATCAACGGGCGATAAGAGCGAACTCGACGACACGAAGCTGCGCGCCATCCGTCATGAAATGGCCGACGTGCTCGCTTATCTCGTGATGCTCGCTGACGCGCTCGATGTCGACCTGCAGCAGGCGCTGCTGGAAAAGATGGCGATCAATCGCGCGAAGTATCCGGCGCACAAGGTCCGTGGCGATGCGCGCAAATACAGCGAATACGATGAATGACGAACGCCGCTTCGAAGGCTAAGCTCGCATAACCCAACGACCACCGAGGACCGCCGATGGACTTTTCGCTTTCGCCCGAGTTGACCGAATTGCAGGCGCGCGTGCGCGCGTTCATCGCAGAAGAAATCGTGCCGATGGAGCGCGATCCGCGCTGCACGCCGCACGGGCCGAATGAAGCGCTGCGCGCCGAATTGATCGCGAAGGGCCGCAAGGCGGGATTGTTGTCGAGCCACGTTTCGCCGGAGTTCGGCGGGCTCGGGCTCGGGCACGTCGCCAAGGCAATTTTCTTCGAGGAGGCGGGCTATTCGCCGCTCGGCCCGGTCGCGCTCAACATCGCTGCGCCCGACGAGGGAAACATGCACTTGCTCGAAGCCATCGCAACGCCCGACCAGAAGGAGCGCTGGCTGCGCCCGCTGGCGGCAGGCGAGATCCGCTCGTGCTTCTGCATGACTGAGCCGCCGCCCGGCGCGGGCGCGGACCCGGCAATGCTTCAGACCACCGCCACGCGCGACGGTGACGATTACGTGATAGACGGCCGCAAGTGGTTCATCACCGGCGCGGAAGGCGCGGCCGTCGCGATCATCATGGCCAAATTCGCCGATGGTCCGGCGACCATGTTTCTCGCGGATATGTCGAGCGCGGGCATTGTCATCGAACGTTCGATGGATTCGCTCGATACGTGTTTTCCCGGCGGTCACGGCGTCGTGCGATTCGACGGCCTGCGCGTGCCGGCTGCGAACGTGCTCGGCGAACCGGGCGAAGGCTTTCGCTACGCGCAGGTGCGTCTGTCGCCCGCGCGTCTCACGCACTGCATGCGCTGGCTCGGCGCGGCGCGGCGGGCGCACGACGTCGCAAGCGAGTATGCGCGGCGGCGGCAGGCGTTTGGCAAGGCGCTGGGCGAGCACGAAGGCGTGGGTTTCATGCTCGCCGACAACGAAATGGATCTGCACGTTACACGCCTCGCCATATGGCATTGCGCGTGGGTGCTCGATCAGGGCGTGCTCGGCAAGCACGAGTCGAGTATTGCGAAAGTGGTGTCGTCGGAGGCGTTGTGGCGTGTCGTCGATCGGTCGGTGCAGGTGCTGGGCGGGCAGGGCGTCACGCATGAAACCGTCGTTGCGCGAATTTTTGCGGACATGCGCGCATTCCGTATTTACGATGGCCCGTCCGAGGTGCATCGTTGGAGCATTGCGCGGCGCATCTTGCGCGGGGACAAGAAACATGCGTAACTTCGCTCAATCGGCCCCAACCTGCCGCTAACTGTTTCCATTTTTCGACTCTTTTCCGGCGCCGTTTCATCGACGCCACGCATGGGGAAAGCCCGTGTTGCAACGCAGCATTCCATTCCGTATGCTGTTCTCATGAGGCGGCGCGGGCCGCTTACCGAGAAAACGAACATCGCCAGACCGCTTCACTGGCAAACAAACCGAAAGCGCCGCAAATCCAAGGACGTTCGTCGAGCAAGGCAGCGCGACCGACGGACGTCGACTTGAAGGAGCCGCATTGACTATGGACCTGATCACATCGCCGAAACCCACGCTGCACGTCTTCCATCAGGAAGGCGGGTGGCATTGGGGCATCACCGTCGAACGCGCGGCAGGCGGCGGCATGAAGGTGGTCGCTTACAGCGACGAAAGTTTCGATTCGGAAGATGAAGCGCGCGAAGACGGCGAGCACGTGCTGCTTTCGGAAGACTGGCGCTCGCGTCAGAGCTTCGGCCGTAGCGAGCGGCGCACCGACTGTTCCTGACCAATGGAACGCCCGGCGCGTCGCCGGTTCTTCGCGGTCCATCATCTCCCCACGTTTTTTCACTGCCTTTTCACCCGACGACAAACGCGCGACACTGCTCGCATCGCTATTCGAGCGAGGCGCGCACCATGTCACCGGCTTGGTCGGACGCAATCCCTCATGCAACGCCTAGGGACGCGCGCTTTGCCGTGCGCCGGATGAGCCTGCCGGACCTCGAAACTGCCCTCGACTTGGCCGCCGCCGAAGGCTGGAATCCCGGCCTGGACGATGCCCGCTGTTTCTTCGCCGCCGATTCCGCTGGCTTTTTCATCGGCACATGGGACGGCGAGCCGGTCGGCTGCCTGTCCGCGGTGGCTTACGACGACGCATACGGGTTCATCGGCCTCTATATCGTGCGGTCCGCGTGGCGCGGGAAGGGCTTCGGCATGCGCTTGTGGCACGAAGGCATGGCGTACCTCGGCGCGCGCAACGTCGGACTCGACGGCGTGCTCGCGCAGCAGGCGAATTACCGCAAGTCGGGGTTCGTGCTGGCGTATCGCAACGTGCGCTATCAGGGCGTTGCATCGGATGAAGGCGAGCGCGCGTCGGGCCTGGCAATTGTCGATGCATCGACCGTTCCGTTCGATCGCTTGCTCGACTACGACGCCCGCTGTTTTTCCTCAGTGCGGGCGACGTTTCTGCGCGCGTGGCTTTCCCAGCGGCACGCGCATGCGTTCGCCGCGCTCGATGGCGATAACGTGCGCGGTTATGGCGTGATCCGGCGATGCCGCAGCGGGCACAAGATCGGCCCGCTTTTCGCGGACGACCTGGCCACCGCGCGCGCGCTTTATTCGGCGCTTACGTCGCGTGTTAGCGGCGATACCGTCTTCCTCGATGTCCCCGAGGACAACACCTCGGCCTCCGCGCTCGCTGTCGAGCACGGAATGACGAGCGTCTTCGAGACCGCGCGCATGTACACGCGCGCTCGTCCTCCCGCGCCGATCGGGCGCGTCTTCGGTGTGACGACCTTCGAACTCGGTTAAAGCTTTCTTATGCGCTCGGCCGTTCGATGGGCGGCGTGCCGTCGTGAAAAAGCTTCTTGAGCTCGGAACGCAGCTCCGGCGAATCCTGATGTCGATGAGCGCTTACCGCATGCTGCACGGCCGCTTCCATCAATTCGTCTTCGGAGTCGGCGGCCAGCGCAACGCTGCAGTTCGTGTCGCTCGGGCATTCGCGGCAATCTATGTATTTGCGCGTCATGGCATCCTCCTCACATGAAACGCTGTTTTGAGTATAGGTGGCCCATGCTGCTTCGCTGCGATATTTGCACGCGCTTGCACAGTCCGGTAACGTGCATGTTCATGAACGAAAACGAACGCCCGCATTCGCTGCCCGATGCAACGCTCAATGCCTACCTTGCAGCTATTTACCGGATAGACGGGCGGCCGCCCATCGACATGAAGATCGGCGAGAAGAACCACGCCGTTGCAGCGCTGCTCGCGAGTCATGGCGTGAAGAGCGCGGTGTTCGTGACGGCGTTCAATCCGTTCGGGCGCGAGTTGCAAGCGCAGGAGAACGCCGCGCGTCAAGAGGCGCTCGAAGCGTGCATCGCGGCGTTGAAACTGGCGGCGCTGTCGGGCGCGGGTATGGATCCGAAGCAGATATGGACGGCCGAGGCGAGCCTCTTCGTGCTCGGCGCGTGCACGCAGACTGCGGATGATCTGATGAGCGCGTTCGAGCAAAACGCCGTAGTGTGTGTGGATGCCGAAGGCGTTGCGCAACTGCGGCTCCATCCGCGATACCGTTAGGTCAGGAGATTGAAGCCCATGCCGCTCGTAAGAATCGATCTGATGCAGGGGAAGGATGCCGCGTATCGCGCAACTATCGGCGATGTCGTTTATAACGCGATGCGCGCTACGCTCGATGTGCCGGAGAACGATCGCTTCCAGATCATCGGGGAACATGGCGCGTCGGATTTCATCGTGGATCGCGAGTATCTCGGCATCAGCCGAACGGACGATTGCATCGTGATTCAGGTGACGCTGAACGAGGGCCGCGACGTGGAGAAGAAGCGCGCGTTCTACAAGGCAATCGCCGATGGCCTGCACGAACGCCTGAAGCTGCGTCGAGAGGACGTCTTCATCGGTCTGGTCGAAGTGAAGAAGGAAAACTGGTCGTTTGGAAACGGCGAGGCGCAGTACGCGCCGAAGTAGGAAGAATGCAAGCGCAGTGCAGCCTGTTGCCGGCCAATGCGCCCGCCGACGTGCGCGTGTGGCTCGTGAATATCGACCTCGATGCGCCGCTCTCCGACGCCGGCGCGGACGTGCTGCAGGCCGGCGAGATGAAACGCGCGCAGCGCTTTCTGCGCCATCAGGACGCGGCGCGCTTTGTCACGATGCGCGCCACGCTGCGGCGCCTGCTTGCCGCCGAAGTCGAAGCCGATCCGGCGCAACTGATGCTCGACGCCGACGCCAACGGCCGGCCAATACTCGCGATGCGCAACGCGCCCGATTTCAACGTGTCGCATTCGGGTGCGCTCGGCTTGATCGCGATGTCGCGTGAGCGGCGCGTGGGCGTCGATATCGAAGAGGCGCGGGCTTCGTTCGACTGGCGTGAACTGGAAGCCTCGGTGCTGCACGATACCGACAAGCGCGTGATCGACGCCATGCCGCATACCGAACCGAGCCGCGCGTTCTTCGCATGCTGGACCGCGAAGGAAGCCGTGCTGAAGGCGCAGGGCGAAGGCGTTGGAGGAAGCGTGCTGACCATGCAGCGCTTCTCCGTGCTGCCGCGCGACGGCGTGCGTTATGTCCTATCGAGCGAGGTACGCGCGTTTGAGGCAATGTCGCTAGCCGCGCCATACGGATACGCCGCCGCGCTCGCCTGGTCGACGCAATAGCGCTTACTCCGCGCTCGTCCGAAGCAGATCGCGATGCGTAAGGTACAGACGCAGATCGAATTCGATCTGATGGTATCCGGGCTGCATGAGTTCGCACAGGCGATAAAACGCCTTGTTGTGATCGCTTTCCCTCAGATGCGAGAGTTCGTGTACGACGATCATCCGCAAGAACTCGGGCGCCGTTTCCCTGAACAGCGACGCGATGCGAATTTCCTTCTTCGCCTTGAGCTTGCCGCCCTGCACGCGCGAGATGGCGGTATGCAGCCCAAGTGCATGACGCAGCACGTCGAGCTTGCTGTCGTAGCAGACCTTGTCGATGGCGGGCGCCACGCGCAAGAATTCGTTCTTGAGATCCGCACAATACTGATACAGCGCGCGATCCGACTGGACCGCGTGCTTGCGGGGATATCGCGCGTCGAGGTAAGGCCCGAGTTGCTGTTGGGCGATGAGTCGGCGCACCTTGTCCTGCAACCCGTGGGGGTAAGCGCTCAGGTATTTCAGGTGTTGCATGACAGCTGACGGGTAGGGGGCCTGGAAGGATGAATCGCGCGCGGCATACCCACGCGCAACGGTCTCAACAATCATTTTAGTCATAGCCGCGCAACCTCGCCGACGATGTGCGCAAAACGTGTTCCTAGACGGTCATGCGTAAGTTTATGTATCGGCGTACGCAGCGCGGCATGCGTCGTGCGAACATGCGCGGTTTCTTCGGCAAGCGCTTCAAGGCAGGTTCACATGGCATCGAGCAAGGCCCATCATGCGACGGGGTGGGCGGCGGGCATCATCGCGGCGGCGCTGGCCAGCAAGGCCGCGGGCATGGACTATCTGTCGTGCGCGCTGGCGCTTCTTGGCGGCGTCGTGGGAGCGACCGCGCCCGACTGGCTGGAAGTCGCGTGGTGGACCAGCAAGCGCAAGCTGTGGATTACACATCGCACCTTGACCCATTGGGGCGTGGGCTGGGCGGCGCTACTGGCCGTGTCGTGGCATTTTCTCGGACGACACCCCGCCGTTCCATTCGCCTTCGGCTTTGCCTGCGGTGGAATCATGCATCTTTTAGCCGACTGGCCGAACCCGCTCGGCGTGCCGTGGATCGGCGGGCGTCATTCGCTCAGGCTGTGGACGAGCGGACATTGCGACCTGATCGTGGTCGGCGCGGCGTGGTTCGCGGCACTTTATGTCGCGGATGGTGTCTGGTTTCATCATGAGTATGGCCATATGCTGCTGCACGCACTGCGCGCCTGAGCCTCTCATGCTGACAGCGCGGCTAGAATGAGCGCTGCGTCTCTTACTCCAACAGGATGCCGCCCATGCCATCGAATCACGCGCGAGCCCGTTCGTTTCTCGTTTTGCTTGCTTTCTTCGCGATGTTTGCGCTTGGCGGCTGCGCCAGCTTGATGAACCGCGACGCATTGCGGGTGAACGTTGCGGGCATCGACCCGCTCGAAGGACAAGGGCTCGAAATGCGCTTCGCCGTGAAGCTGCGCGTGCAGAATCCTAACGACACGCCGATCGACTTCGACGGCGTCGCACTCGATCTCGATGTGAACGGCCGCGCGTTCGCAAGCGGCGTAAGTCCGCAGCGCGGTACGGTGCCGCGGTTTGGCGAACTGGTCGTATCGGTGCCCGTCACGATATCGGCGTGGTCGGTGGCGCGGCAGGCGCTCGGCTTCGCAAGCGGCGATGCCGTCACGAAGGTTTCGTACGTTGCGCGGGGCCGTCTTGCGGGCGGCCCGTTTGGCGGCGCGCGATTCTCGGATCAAGGCACCATCGACTTTCCCACGGGCGATGGGGCCTTTGGATATTGAGTTTGCGGTGCGCCCGCTTTTGCGCATCACCGCTTGCGCGCACTTCGTGTCCTCCATGACCGCTCCTTTCCGGTCGACTGTGCCCGCCATCGCACGATAGTCGAAACGCGCGGCGTTGTGCATCCGCACATGCACCGCTCACGGTCAATGCGCTTGCGCGGCGCATAATCGACCAGGCGAGGACGCGGCTCGATCAAACAGGGAGGCGCCATGCTGGTCAGAAACGACACGCGGGTCGAACGCATCATCGACGATCTGCTCGGCTTTGCAAAGGGACGGCTGCCCGAGCCGGTCTTTCAGGTTATCGAACCCTTTCTGCGCGACTACTACGAGCAGGTCGATGTCGATGACATCCAGAGCCGCGATGTCGCCGATCTCTACGGCGCGGCGATGGCGCACTGGCAGACGGCGCAGAAATTCGTCGGCGGGCGCGAAGTGCTGCGCGTCTATAACCCGAATCTCGAACAGCACGGCTGGCATTCGGATCATACGGTTGTCGAGATTGTCAACGACGACATGCCCTTTCTCGTCGATTCCGTGACGATGGAATTGAACCGTCTCGGCCTGGCGCTCCATTCCGCAATTCATCCGGTGTCTCGCGTCTGGCGCACGGAACGCGGCGAAATTCAGCGCATCGCGCAAGGCCACGAAGATGCCGGCGACGCGCGCTCGCGCCTTCAATCGTTCATTCATTTCGAAGTGGATCGATGCAGTGAAGCCGGGCGGCTCGAAGATGTCCGCGTGAACATTGCGCGCGTGCTCGGCGACGTTCGCGCAGCCGTCGAGGACTGGCCGAAGCTGCTCGATGCGGCGCGCGGCGCGATCACCGATCTGCGCGCGCACGAGACGAGCGCGGACGGCATCGAAGGCCGCGCGTTTCTCGAATGGATGGTCAACGACCACTTCACCTTCCTCGGCTTTCGCGATTACGAGTTGATCGAGGACGGCAGCGGCTTCGCACTGCGCGGCGTCGCGGGTACGGGAGCGGGCATTCTGCGCGAGTCGTTGCGTGCTCATGTGGCGAGCGACGTGACGCCGTTGCCGCCGGGCGCTGCCGAAATCATCGCGGGCGCGACGCCTATCTTTCTGACGAAGGCCAACACGCGCGCGACGGTGCATCGGCCCGGCTATCTCGACTACGTTGGCGTCAAGCGCACGTCGCCCGATGGCAAGGTCACCGGCGAGCGCCGTTTTCTCGGCCTTTATACGTCGACGGCCTATCTCGTGCCGACATCCGAGGTGCCTATCGTGCGGCGCAAGTGCGCGAACATCGTGCGGCGCGCGGGCTTTCTGGCGAGAGGGCATCTGCATAAATCGCTTGTCACCGTGCTGGAGCAATACCCGCGCGACGAGCTTTTTCAGGCCGATGAAGACGTGCTCTTCGACATCGCACTCGGCGTATTGCGCTTGCAGGAACATCAGCGCACGCGGCTATTCGTGCGGCGTGACCGCTTCGAGCGCTTCGTGTCGTGTCTCGTCTTCGTGCCGCGGGACAAGTTCAATACCGATCTGCGCCGGCGCATTTCGAAAGTGCTGATGGACGCGTTCAATGGCAAGAGCATCGAATTCACTCCGCTTTTATCCGAGTCGCCGCTCGCGCGCATTCATATCGTCGTGAGGGTCGAAAAAGGGGCAATGCCTGAAGTCGATACGCGTGAACTCGAAGCGCGCGTCGTGCAAGTGGCGCGCCGCTGGCAGGACGATCTCGCCGATGCGCTCATCGACGTTCACGGCGAGGAACACGGTAATCGACTATTGCAGCGCTATGCGGAGTCGTTTCCGGCGGGTTATCGCGAAGACTATCCGGCGCGCACGGCGGTGCGCGATATCGAACTGATCGAAGCCACGCAGCAACGTTCCGGCGGCCTCGCGATGAGTCTTTATCGCCCGATTGAAGCCGCTATCGAAACGGGCAGGCGCGCGTTTCGCTTCAAGGTGTACCGCGCGGGCGAGCCGATTGCCTTATCGCATAGCTTGCCGATGCTCGAACATCTCGGCGTGCGCGTCGATGAAGAGCGTCCGTATCTGATCGAACCTGCGGGCGCGCAGAAAGCGTGGATTCATGATTTCGGCCTTGAATTGCAGGACGATATCGAGCTGGATATCGACCGCGTGAAGCCGCTTTTCGAGAATGCGTTCGCGAGCGTTTGGACGGGCGAGACAGAGAACGATGACTTCAACCGTCTCGTGCTTCGCGCGCAGTTCGGCGCACGCGATGTAACCATCATGCGCGCCTATGCGAAGTATCTGCGGCAAGTGGGCTCCACGTTCAGCGATGCGTATATTGAACGTGCGCTGACCGGCAATCCGTTGATCGCAAGGAAATTGCTGGAACTGTTCATGGTGCGCTTCGATCCCGCGCGGCGCGAGCACGGCGCGGACAGTGTGCTCGCCGATATCGAAGCGGCGCTCGATCAAGTGCCCAATCTGGATGAAGACCGCATCTTGCGGCAGTTTCTCGGCGTCATCATGGCAACGGTGCGCACGAATCATTTCCGCCGCGAAGCGAATGGCGATCCGCGCGGGTATCTTTCGTTCAAGCTGGATCCATCGAAAGTGCCGGGCCTGCCGGAGCCTAGACCGATGTTCGAAATCTGGGTCTATGCACCGCGCGTTGAAGGCGTGCATCTGCGCGGCGGACGCGTGGCGCGCGGCGGTTTACGCTGGTCCGACAGGCGAGAGGATTTTCGCACCGAAGTGCTTGGCCTGATGAAAGCGCAGATGGTCAAGAACACGGTGATCGTTCCGGTGGGATCGAAGGGCGGATTCGTCGTGAAGAATCCGCCGCCCATTGCGGATCGCGAGGCGTTTCTGGCGGAAGGCGTCGCGTGTTATCGCATGTTTTTGCGCGGCCTGCTCGACGTAACCGATAACCGCCTGCCCGACGGCATCGTGCCGCCGCCGGATGTGGTGCGTCACGATACCGACGATCCTTACCTCGTCGTCGCCGCCGATAAAGGCACGGCGACGTTCTCGGACTACGCGAACGCCATTGCGCAGGAATACGGCTTCTGGCTTGACGATGCGTTCGCATCCGGCGGCTCCGTCGGCTATGACCACAAGAAGATGGGCATTACCGCGCGCGGCGCCTGGGAGTCGGTCAAGCGGCATTTCCGCGAGATGAACATCGATACGCAATCCACGGACTTCACCGTTGCGGGCATCGGCGATATGTCGGGCGATGTATTCGGCAACGGCATGCTTCTGTCGCGTCATATACGGCTGATTGCGGCTTTCGATCACCGGCATGTATTTCTCGATCCTTCGCCGGATACGGAGAAGAGCTTCGAGGAACGCCAGCGCCTCTTCGCATTGCCGCGTTCCAGTTGGGCCGATTACGACGCTGCGCTCATCTCGGCCGGTGGCGGCGTTTATTCGCGCACGGCGAAATCCATTCATATCTCGCCACAAGTGCAGGCGGCGCTTGGCATCAGCGCATCGGCGCTCGCGCCCAACGAACTGATTCGCGCGATTCTGCTTGCCGCTGTCGATCTGCTTTATAACGGCGGCGTCGGAACGTATGTGAAAGCCAGCACCGAAACGCACGCGCAGGTCGGCGACAAGACGAACGACGCCGTGCGCGTGAACGGCGCTGAATTGCGCTGCAAGGTCGTTGCGGAAGGTGGCAATCTTGGTTTGACGCAATTGGGACGCATAGAGTTTGCGCAGCAGGGCGGACGCATCAATACCGATGCTATCGACAACTCAGCGGGAGTGGATTGTTCGGATCACGAAGTAAATATCAAGGTTCTGCTTGGGCTCATTGTCGCGGATGGCGAGATGACCTTGAAGCAGCGCAATGCATTGCTTGCGGACATGACCGAGGAAGTGGGCTTGCTGGTGCTCAAGGACAATTACGCTCAGACGCAGGCGCTTTCCATTGCGAAGCGACACGTCGCCGAAACGCTCGATGCTGAAGCGCGCTTGATGCGCTTCCTCGAACGCGCGGGCCGGCTGAAGCGCAAGATTGAATTCCTGCCGTCGGATGAAGACATTGCGGAGCGCGCGGCTGCCAGGCAAGGGCTGACATCGCCGGAACGTGCGGTTCTTCTCGCTTACAGCAAGATGTGGCTATACGACGAACTGCTCGACTCCGATGTACCCGAAGACGAGCTCGTTGCAGACATGTTGCTCGCTTATTTCCCGAAGCCGCTGCAAAGCCGTTACAGCGCGACCATGCAGCGTCACCCGCTGAGGCGTGAGATTCTCGCGACGCATCTCACGAATGCGTTGGTCAATCGCACGGGCTGCACGTTCGTGCACCGTCTGATGGAAGAAACGGATGCACGGCCGAGCGATATCGTGCGTGCATCGCTGATGGCGCGCGATGTGTTCGAACTCGATGCGCTATGGCATAGCGTCGATGCGCTCGACAACCTCATCGCCGACGACGTTCAGGCGCGCATGTTCGTGGATATCACGCGTCTCGTCGATGACACTGCGCTCTGGTTCCTGCGCAACATGAAGCAGGGCGCGTCCGGCACGCGAGATGCAAAGGCGGTGCTGGCGCGCTGCCGCGATGCGGCGCAACGGCTCACGCCCCAGTTGCCTGCGCTGCTGCCCGCTGCTCAACTGGACGCGTGGTACGCGGGCCGCCGCGAGCTGGAAGAGGCGGGTGTCGAAAGCAGCCTGGCCGCGCGGGTCGCCAGCGCCGAAATCGCGACTGCTGTGCTCGACAGTGCGGAAGTAGCGGCATGCTCTGAGCGCGGTCTGGAACTCGTCGCAACCGTGTATTTCGGCATTGGCACGTTGCTCGATTATCGCGGCATTGCCGAACGCGCGATGGCGTTGCCTGTGGCGACGCATTGGGACCTGCTTGCGCGCGCAGCGGCGCTCGAGGAGCTTGCACGGCTTCAGCGCGCGCTGACCGTGAGCGCGCTGGAACGCTCGCGAGGCATCGATGCACCGGAGGTGATCGTCGAGAGTTGGCGCGTGGAGCATCGAGAAGCCATAGACCGCTATACGCGGCTGCTCTCCGAATTGCGAGCGAGCAGCGGTGCGAGTCTTTCGATGCTGCTTGTCATCGCGCGCGAAATGGCGGCGCTGGAGCGGACTTGAGCTATTGCCGCTTTTTCGTGTGCTCGGGGGTTGGCGGTGTCAATGTCGCGGTGCAGAAGTCCGTGTCTGATTGTGCGAGCGGTGCGCGTTCGTGGAGAACTCGCGAGATCGCTCGCGCACTACCTCGATGCAGGGACTTCAAGAAGTGCAGGGATTTCCGCGTCATCCCGTTACGGTTTTGGTTAACGCGCCTGCAAGCCGCAGCCAGATCAATGCGATCCAGACAGTTCAGAATGGCTCACGCCACGCGGGCGAGAAACATTTGCGTTCGTCTGCCGCGCGTGTTTATGGGAACCTTGAGGAGCGCGTGCGCTTTCCGGACGAGGCGGGTATGTTACGAGCGCCGTAAGGCGCTCGTTTGCTTCAACGGCGCTCTAGTGCACGCTTTTTAGTGCGTGATTTGCAGACCGTTCGCCGCATCGTGATGCAAGTCGGCGTGCGCGTGCTCATCGCCTCGTACTTCGCGTTGATCACGCGTATCACGTGCTTCGCGTTGATCACGTTCATTACGCGCATCGCGTTCATGCGCGCGGTCGACCTTCTCGCGATGTTCCTTGCGTTCCAGGTGCTGGTGGCGGAGCGATTCAAACGACTTCGCATACGCGCCCGCCGACAGGCAAGCGATGAGAGCAGCAGCAAACAACTTCTTCATTTCGAGACTTCCTTCTATGTGGTCCTTGCAGACCGAACGGTCCGCAGGACTTAAGAACGCTTTCCCTTACCCGGCGTTGACCTCCGTCGCTTTCCTGTAAGGACATTCAACATTGTTTTTCAATCCGACGCTAAGGGATGCGAAACGCATGAAGCACTGCATATCATTGGATGCTGCGTTCGGAAACTTTGGCCGATACGTGCTATATAAAGCGTGCAAATGTGCTGGCCAGGGTCTTTACATTGCGTAATCGCAGGCCTCTAATCAACAGCGGACGCAATGTCCGTCAATCGCAATCCGCTCCACGACTTCGGCCATGCGCACGAAGTCGCGCATAGCGGAACTCTTGCGCTTTTACGTTCCAGATTGGCAGGGTCGGGCACGTCGCAGCGCGCTTCTCATGCAGCGAGGTCTTGTATGGTCAACATCCCGGTCGAATCAATCGATACCCTTAAAACGGCTGTGCGCGGCAAGGTGATTGCCCCTCACGATGCCGACTACGACGCAGCACGCACCGTCTGGAACGCCACCATCGACAGGCGCCCCGCACTCATCGTGCGCTGCGCTGGCACGGCCGATGTCATTGCAGCGCTGGCTTTTGCGCGCGAGAACGCCATGTTGCTTTCGATACGCGGCGGCGCGCACAACATCGCGGGCAGCGCTGTCAGCGACGACGCTTTGATGATCGATCTCTCCGCGATGAAATCCGTTCGCATAGATCCTCAAGCGAAGCGCGGATATGTCGAGCCAGGCGCGCTGCTTTCGGATTTCGATCACGAGGCCCAGGCTTTCGGTCTCGCCACGCCGCTCGGCATCAATTCGACGACGGGCGTCGCGGGCCTGACCTTAGGTGGCGGCTTCGGCTGGATTAGCCGCAAGTATGGCGTGACCGTGGACAATCTTGTCGCCGCGGAGATCGTGACGGCCGATGGCAAATGGCGCCGCGTGAGTGTGGAGTCCGAGCCTGAGTTGTTCTGGGCATTGCGCGGCGGCGGGGGAAACTTCGGCGTGGTCACGCTGTTCGAATTCCGCCTGCATGAAGTGGGACCGATGGTGTACGGCGGGCTCGTCGTTTATCCGTTGGAACAGGCCGATCAAGTGTTGCCGAAGTATCGCGAGTTCGTCGCGGCGAGCCCCGATGAAATGACCGTATGGGCCGTGATGCGTCTTGCGCCGCCGTTGCCGTTTCTGCCGGCCGAGGTGCATGGGAAGCCCGTGATTGCGCTGGCATGCTGTTACATCGGTGCGGTGGAGGACGGTGAGAAAGCGCTCGAAGCGGCGCGCGGCTTCGGGACGCCGTATGGAGAGCATCTCGGGCCGATGCCGTTCACCGCGTGGCAGAAGGCATTCGATCCGCTGCTTACACCGGGGGCGCGTAATTACTGGAAGTCGCATAACTTCAGCGCGCTTACCGACGAAACCTTCGACATTCTCACTAAGGCGGTGCAAGCGTTGCCTTCACCGCATTGCGAGATTTTCATCGGCGCGATGGCAGGGCAAACGAACCGGATTCCCGCTAATGCAACCGCCTATGCGAATCGCGATTCGGCCTATACGATCAACATTCACGGCCGCTGGACAGAAGCCACCGATGACGAAAAATGCACGCAATGGGCGCGCGAAATGTTCGCCGCCTTGACGCCGTTCGCACTGGGAAGCGTCTATGTGAACTTCCTGACGGGCGATGAAGGGGATCGCGTCAAAGCCGCCTATGGACCGAACTATGAGCGGCTTGCCGATGTGAAGCGTCGTTACGATCCGGAGAACGTGTTCCGCAGCAATCAGAACATCCAGCCGTCGTAATGAATCGAGCGCGCTGCTTGCATGGCTTGCGGCGCGCGCGCTTCACGCTTGACCCACATGACGTTGCAGACTTCGTGTGTCGTTGCCCGGTGATTCATAGACGAGCTTGCGGGTTTCGCTGCTCAGATGTTCGAGTAACACGCTCAAAAACCGAGGCTCAACCGCAAGACGCAAGCGATTGAAGCGATGATGCAGCCGGCTTTGCTCGAGAAACATCGCTAGCGCTTTAGCGAATGTCTCGCGATCTTTATCACCCGGCTCGGTTGCTTGAGCAGATGCGTTTTTGATGTCCTCGACCTGTTGCAGGTCGAGCTTGAGGCCCTGCGTTTCGAAGATCCGGGCGCGCTTGTCGTCGGCGGCAAGCACCCACGTGATGGCGGTCATGGTGCTCCTCCTGTTCGCCCGCGTTCGGGCGACACTGCCGCCATTGTGCTCCGATTCCTTTGTGCTCAACAGGGCGATGTGCTGTCGCGTTGCAGCATCGAATGCGTTCGCGCGGACGTCACACGCGGCACTCTGTTCCTTGAGCGCTGTTGCATTGCAGTAGTGGGCGCGCATGAAATTGAATGTAGGTCAACGCGCATCGGCTATTCGAGAGTCGCGACCGCATCCCGTTTCTCTGTGATCGCTTTGCAGCAACGCAATGGTTCACGTATCGCTCCACATTCGCAGTAGATTGTGATAGCAACCAACTAGGGAACGCTTCGCCGCCTCGTCGCCGTTGGTCGCATTGAGGCGCTGAATGGAATTGTCGAGATCGAATAGCAGCGCGCGTTGCGCATCGTCGCGCACGAGGCTTTGCGCCCAGAAGAAACTGGATACACGAGCGCCGCGCGTAACGGGCCGCACCTGATGCAGGCTCGTAGCCGGATAAACGATGGCATGTCCCGCGGGCAGCTTCACTTCCTGCACGCCGTAAGTGTCCTCGACCAGGAGTTCTCCGCCGTCATAGTCTTCGGGTCGTGAAAGAAACAGCGTGACCGATACATCGGTTCGCACACGCGCGCCATGACCCGGCACGATGCGGATAGCGCCATCGACATGACTGCCGAAATGCATGCCGCCTTCATAACGATTGAAGAGCGGCGGATACACGCGGTTAGGCAGCACCGCGCTAATGAAAAGCGGATGACGTTCGAGCGCGCCGATGATGACATCGCCCATTTCACGCGCGATCGCCGATCCTTCCGCAATCTGTTGATTTTGTTTAACCGGTGCGCCCTGATAACCCGCAGTGGCGCGGCCATCGACCCATGAATCGGTGGCGGCTTCGAGGCGCGCGCGCATCGCAGCGGCATCTTCGGGACTGAGTACGCCCGGTATCGAGAGGATCATGGCTTGGCTTCGTGTCGTGGCTGCGCGCGCCGCATGACGCGTCGCGCGCCTTGTGCTCAATAGGCACGAACAGAGATTAACGGAAACGATAATTCAGCGTAGCGAGGAACGTTCGGCCAAGGCCCGGCACCGCGCGTCCGCCATCGGACGGAATGAGGGCGTCGTAGTACTTCTTGTCCGTCATGTTCAGCACGTTCAGCTGGATATCGTAGCGCTTCTGATGATACGCGGCCATCACATCCCAGCGCGTATAGCCGCCGACTTGCACGAGATCGTTGTTCGCTGCATAGCGCGACGAGACATACGACGGCCCGCCGCCGAATTCCCAGTTCGACGTGACGTTATACGTGGACCAGAGTGTGAGCATATTGCGGGGCGTGTTGGCGAGCGTGTTGCCGGCCGTCCCATCGAGCGCCTTTTGCACGGTGCCGTTCATGTATGTGTAGCCGCCGAACACCTGCCATTTGTTCGTGATGTGTCCCGCGACGCCAAGCTGATAGCCGCGAACGCGCACGTCGCCATCGAGCGTGTATTCGCCGGTGGAAACCTGCGTGCGCGCATTCGTCTTCTCGATGTTGAAGAGTGATTGCGTCACCGAAAGTCCGCCATTCAACAGATCCCATTTCGATCCGATCTCATAGGAACGGTTCTTCTCCGGCGGCGTGTTCTGCTGATTGTTCGTGAGTGTGAGCGCTTCGAGCGACGGGTTGAACGACGTGCCATACGACACATAGTAAGACTGCGATTCCGTCGGCTGCCATACGATGCCGGTACGCACGCTCGTGAAGTAATTCGTTTGCGTGGCGTAGCTGGGCGCGTTGATGCTGTTGTGGATCGACGCTTCATAGCGATCCCAGCGCACGCCGCCAATCCACTTCCAATGCTCGCCAATGGAAATGGTGTCGTTGAGATAAAGGCCGACGCCGTTCGCGCTCGATTCAGCGAGATTGGTGGCCGCCTCGCGATAGTTCGAAGGACGCGGCGTGTAAGTCGGATTCACGAGCGGCACGATTGCGAGTGTGTTCGAAGGCAGGCCCGGCGTCGTCGCGGTGAAACTCTGATTGCTATACGTCTCGTGACTCAGATCGACGCCCACCAGCATGTCGTGCTTTAGAAAGCCGGTCGCGAACTTGCCTTCGAAGTCGGTCGTGTTATAGACCGAGTGATCGTTGATGTTGCGGTCCTTACCTTGCAGCCGCACATAGAGCGATGAAAGCGGCAGCGTTGTGTAATTGCCGTTCGCTAGCGCAGTGGAGTTGCCGAGCGGTCCGGTCAAAACAGCCGCCGCGTTGGTCGCGCGTGCTTCGGTGCTGTAGTGGCTGAACTGAGTCTGGTTGCGCAGCGTGAAGACGTCGTTGAAACGGTGCTCGACGCGTGCGTTCAGCGTTTGCACATCCTGAATCGTGCGGTCGTCGGTGAAGCCATAGAATGTCTTCGTGTCGACCGGCGCAGGGTGGCCGTTGAGCGGCGGAATGCCGTAGTCGGGCTGATCGCGATTGTGTTGAATGAGCGCCGAGAGTGTGACCTGCGTCGGCGTGCCAATGCCGAACTTCACTTCCGGCGCGAAGCCATAGTCTTTGCTCTTCATCTGATCGCGCGTCGAGCCAAGGTCCTGACCGAACGCGTTGATGCGGAATGCGGACGTATCCGTCATCGGCTGATCGATATCGGCGGTCGTGCGATAGCGGTCGTGCGTACCGGCCTGCACGGACACATCGGCGCGCGGCTTCAGATCCGGTTGCTTGCTCACCTGATTGATGACGCCGCCTGTCGAGCCGCGTCCGAAGTACAGCGACGAGGGCCCGTACAACACGTCGATGGACTCGAGGTTGAATGTGTCGCGATAGTATTGTCCGCGGTCGCGGAAGCCGTCGAGATAGATATCGGTACGCGCCGTAAAGCCGCGAAGGTTGATGTTATTGCCAATCTGCCCGCCTTCGGCCGCGCCGAGCGTCACGCCGGGCACATTGCGCAGCGCGTCCGAGAACGAGCTGATTGCCTGCGATTGCAGAACGGCCTTGGGCACCACGACGACTGCCTGCGGAATGTCGCGCAACGCGGTCGGCACCTTGGCGCCAACGCTCGACACTTCTGGCTGGAAGTCGCGCGATGCGTCGCTTTGCCCGGTCACAGTGACGGCGGGCAGGGTGGCGGTTTCGGGTGCGTTCGAGGTCGGGTTCTCGTCGACGTTCGTTCTGGCTGCAGCCGGAGCGGCAGCTTGTTGTGCGACTTCTGAAGCGGATGATGCGGCTTGCGTGACTTGCGATACGGTCTGTGCGTGAAGCGGTGAAGCCATCGGCACAGCGGCAACAGTAACCAATGCCGCGGCAAGCGGCGTTTTCCTCAACATGTCGTTCCCCGATACTTGTTAGTGAATTCCGACTGGCGGCGAAACGGGGTTTCGTCCGGCATGAAGAGACGATGCAGCGTTCGACGGCGCGACGACGCCGTCCGCAGTCAGTTCGCGCCATGGGCGACGCTGCAAACGTTCGAGTAAATGCGAATCAGTATCATTACACGCGGTGGAAATTTTTGGAAATAACCTTGTGAAGTGAAGGCTTATGAAAGGTCTGCGCCGGCTCAAAAGGAATGGCGAAGCGCCCGATGTGTATGCACCATCCAACGACAGATGCGCACTCATTTAGTGCGACCATGCGGCGCTTAAGTGCGTTGGCACAAGCGCTGGGCGATGCGGCCGACGCGCCGCTCGCTCGGCTGCACCAGGACAAGGCGTGCGAAACCTGTGGCCAGCACCGGTTGCGTCTTGAATGCCCCACGTTGGCTCGGATCTTGCAGCCTTCGGCGCTTTTTCAAATAGCCGTCGATCATGCAGGCATATCAGTCCGGAACCGATACTCTTTTTCTTCTGCTTGGCGCTGCAATGGTCCTTGCGATGCATGCCGGTTTTGCATTCCTCGAACTCGGTACGGTGCGCCGCGAAAATCAGGTCAATGCACTCGTCAAAATTCTTGTCGACTTCGCAGTTTCTACCCTCGCGTACTTCTTCATCGGCTACAACATCGCGTATGGCGTGCAGTTTCTGCATAGCGCGGACATACTCGCCCAACACAATGGTTACGCGCTCGTGCGGTTCTTCTTCCTGCTCACGTTTGCGGCGGCCATACCGGCAATCGTGTCGGGCGGCATCGCAGAGCGGTCAAAATTCAATCCGCAGTTGTTCGCCACTTCCGTGATCGTCGGATTCATTTATCCGTTGCTGGAAGGAGTCGCGTGGAACGAGCGGTTCGGCATTCAGGGCTGGCTCGCGCAGACCTTCGGGGCGCCGTTTCACGACTTCGCCGGCTCGGTCGTAGTGCACGCATTCGGCGGCTGGGTCGCTCTGCCAGCGGTGCTGCTGCTCGGGCCGCGTCATGGGCGCTATCACAAGGACGGGCGCATCGCGGCGCATCCGCCTTCCAGCATTCCGTTTCTTGCGCTTGGCGCGTGGGTGCTGGCGGTCGGCTGGTTCGGCTTCAACGTGATGAGTGCGCAAACGGTCGACAAGATCAGCGGTCTGGTCGCGGTGAATTCCCTTATGGCGATGGTCGGCGGCACGCTCGCGGCGTGGGTCGCGGGGCGCAACGATCCCGGATTCACATACAACGGACCGCTCGCGGGACTGGTCGCCGTCTGCGCCGGTTCGGACCTGATGCATCCGCTCGGCGCGCTGATCGTCGGCGCGGTCGCGGGCGTTCTGTTCGTGCAGATGTTCACATGCGTTCAGAACCGCTGGCGCATCGACGACGTGCTCGGCGTCTGGCCACTGCATGGCATGTGCGGCGCGTGGGGCGGCGTTGCGGCAGGCATCTTTGGACAGAAGGCGTTCGGCGGCATCGGCGGGGTGTCGATCTGGTCGCAGGCGATCGGCACCATCGGCGCAATTCTGCTGGCGCTCGCGGGCGGCGGCGCGGTGTATGGCGTGATCAAGATGACGGTGGGCCTGCGCCTCGACCGCGAGGAGGAATTCAACGGCGCGGACCTGGCCATCCATCGGATTTCGTCCACGCCGGATCGGGAAATGGCGGGTTGATGCCGCGAGCCGCGCAACGGCCAGCCGGGGCGCGGGATCGAATTCAAAATGCCGGCAAGCGGCATTTCGCATGCAATCGTCGACCGATCCTGACGACGCTCTCGATGCAAGGCGAACAGGGCCGGGCATGCACTTGGCTGAAGCGCCGAGTCAAAGGCACAGCGTTACCGCGTTATCGATTGAATAGAATCGTCGCCGGTAATGATCGGCTCGCTATGCCGATGCATGCTCGCCGGTTACGATATACCGGCCTATTCACACAAAGGCCGACCGCTTGAACGCCACAGAAACCGGGACATTCGACTTGCCGCTGCCGTCGCGCAACTTCTCGTTGACGCGACGCGTGCTGCTGGTAGTGCTGGCCGCTTCAGTCGTGATTCCGCTCGCCTGTATCGGCATATACGGCTACTACGACTATCAGCGGCGCGTGGCCGATGCCGAAGAGCTCACCGAGCGGCTCGCGCGCGTGGCGAACGAGCATGCGCTCAAGGTGCTGGACCTGAATCAGCAACTGGAGGCGCGCGTCGTCGATCTGCTGGGCGATAGCGACGACGCGAACATTCAAAGCCGCGAGGAAGCGCTGCATCGCGCGCTGGACGACATGAGCGGCACGCTCGTGCAAGTCGCCGCGATTTCCGTTTTCGGCGCGAAGGGCGTACTGCTTGCCAATAGCCGCTGGCATCCCGCGCCGCACGTGTCCATCGCCGATCGCGACGACTTCCTGTCCGCTCGCGCGGTCGCGCCTGTCACCTATTTCTCGCTGCCATTGCGCGGCAAACTGTCGAAGTCGGACATATTCACGACGACGATGGGGCGCATCAGCCACAACGGGCAGTTCCTCGGCGTCGTGTCGATTGCACTGAAGCGCGATTACTTCCTGGACTTCTATCATGAGATCGCGGCGGGCGATAAAGCGCTCGTCATCGGCTTGTATCGTCGCGATGGCGGCATTCTCGTGCGCTATCCGCCGAGTCAGGATGCCATGCAACCCGCGAACAATACACGGTTCACCAACGCTTTTCGCAATAACGAGCTCTTTGGCCGCATGCATATGACGTCGACGGTCGATCACGTCGAACGGGTGCTCGCGTACCGGCGCGTCGGCGACTTTCCACTGTATGTCGCGACGGGTTATGCCACGTCCGCCGTGCGCGCGCGCTGGCGGCATAATCTCGCGCTCGTTGCGGTCATTGCGGCGCTGCCCTGCATCGCGGTGTGGCTTCTTATCGGCTTATCGATTCGCCGGCTCGATGCGGAACGCGCCGCGTGGGAACGCTGGCAGGCCGAAGTCGCGACGCGTCTGTCGGTCGAAGCATCGAGCCGTCAATTGCGGCGCATGGGTGCGCTCGGCAATCTGGTCGCCAACGTCGCGCATGACTTCAATAACCTGTTGATGGTCGTGTCGTCGAACATGGCGCTTGCACGACGCAAGCATTTCAACGATGTCGAAAGCGAAGTGTTGGCCGTCGAGCGCGCGACCGCGGGCGCCGAGTCGCTTGCGCGTCGGCTCATGAGCGTCGCGCGCAAGCATCCGCTCAAGCAGGAAGTGATCGATCCGGCCGCGTGGCTCAGAAGCATGCTCGAAGTCGTGAAGCGCGCGGTGCATCCGTCGGTCTCGTTGACAATCGAGTTCTCCGCGGACATCTGGCGCATCATGACGGATGCCGTCGAACTGGAACTCGCGCTCGTCAACATCGTGATGAATGCGAGCGAAGCGATGCCGCATGGCGGGCGCATCGTGATTCGCTGTCAGAACGTGCGCATGCGTGGCGCGGAAATCAACTTGCCGGACGGTGAATACGTGCTCATCTCCGTGACGGACAACGGCGAGGGCATGCCCGAAGCGGTGCTGCGTCGCGCGTTCGAGCCGCTCTTCACGACGAAAGTGCGAGGCGCGGGCACGGGCCTCGGGCTCGTCCAGGTGCTCGCCGCGTGCGAGCAGTCGGGCGGCACGGCGCGCATCACCAGCGTGCCCGGCTCGGGCACCACAGTGCGGCTCTATCTGCCGCGGTATCGCGGGCCCGCTACCGTGCCAGCACCCGAGCCGACGATCGCGCGCGAGCCGCCGAAAGCGTCGTCCCTTAGCGACGATCAGCATCCGTTGCACGGCATGTCCGTGCTGCTCGTGGAAGACAACGTCGATGTCGCGGCGGGCGTCATGGCCGTGCTCGAAGTCATGGGCTGCACGGTGCGTCACGAGGAGAGCGCGGATGCGGCTTTTGCGCTGCTGGGCGAAGGTTATGGCTTCGACCTCGTACTGTCCGACGTGCAGATGCCGGGCACGATGAACGGCATCGACCTGGCCGAGCAGATCGTGGAGCGGCTGCCATCGCAGAAGGTCGTGCTGATGACGGGCTATGCAGACGAGATCGACCGGGCGCGGCATCTTGGCGTGCCGGTACTGGCGAAGCCTTTCGATATGGACGATCTGCGCGATCTGATTACGGACGACGTACCGCACTGAGCGGCGCGTCGCTTATCTACTCAGGTCCTCGCGCATACCACCGGCAGGCCGCGCCGCGACGCGTCTCGCCTCGGAGGCGGCAGGCCATGAGTTCACCGCTTGCCATGCGCGGAAAGAGGGCGTGCGCCGACCAGCGGATTGAATGACGCCCGCTTATCCGTCGATGTCGCCTCTTCGTCGCTGGCCTTTGCGCGACGCGCCTTCTTCGGCTCGCCGCCAAGTTGACTGAGCAGGTCTTCGTCATCGGTGGCTTCTTCCACGTTGTCTTGCTCGACGCGCTTTTGCGATCGTGCAGCGCCTGCAAGATGTTCCATCACCGATACGAAGTCCTTCTGCGCAGACCGCAAAGCGCGCCCCGGCATCATGATGAGCACCACGGCTTCCTGCACCGTGCGATCGTCGACGGTATGCAATGCGCCTGCTTCTGTCCAGTCGATGCCGCTATTCGCATAAGCCGCGACCACGTGATGCAGCACCGCGGGCGAAAGCACGCCCGCATCGTATAAGCCGACGATCTGCCGCTCCGCGAGCGCAAAGAGACTTGGCTGAGACGCGGCACTCGCACGGGCCTTCGGCTTGCGCGCGGCCATTCACTTAGAGGCGGGAGCGACCCGCCATACGGTATTGCCGACATCGTCGGCGACGAGTAAGCCGCCCATATGATCGACGACGACGCCAACGGGACGCCCGAGCGCGTGTCCATCCGATGAAAGGAAGCCAGTGAGAATGTCTTCGGGCGGGCCAGACGGCTTGCCGTCCTCGAACGGTACGAACACGACCTTGTACCCGCTTCGTGGCTTGCGATTCCACGACCCATGCTGGCCGATGAACGCGCCGTTCCAGTAATGCTGCGGAAACGCTTTCGCGTCGTAGAACACGAGTCCAAGCGAAGCGGTGTGCGCGCCGAGCGCATAATCCGGAACGATGGCCGACTGCACGAGATCGTCGCGTTGCGGCTTCACGCGGTCATCGACATGTTGGCCGTAGTAGCTATAAGGCCAGCCATAAAACGCGCCGTCCTTGACCGAGGTCATATAGTCCGGAACGAGTTCGTTGCCGAGTTCATCGCGCTCGTTCACGACGGTCCATAGCGCGCCTGATTGAGGCTGAAATGACATGCCGTTCGGATTACGCAAGCCCGTTGCGTAGAGGCGCGTTTCTTTGGTGGCGATATCCACCTCGATGATCGCCGCGCGTCCCTCTTCAGCCTCGATGCCATTCTCCGCGGCGTTGCTGTTGGAGCCGACAGTCACATAAAGCCGCTTGCCATCCGGACTCGCGATGACATTCTTGGTCCAGTGATGATTGATGTCTCCGGCGGGCAAGTCGATGAATTTCTCGCCCGGCGATGCGATTTGCGTTTCGCCCGCCTGGTACTTGAAGCGCACGATTGCATCGGTATCGGCGACATAAAGATCGTCGCCGACCAAAGCCATGCCGAACGGCGAGTGCAGCTTGTCGATGAACACAGTGCGCGTTTCCGCGACGCCGTCGCCATCCGCATCACGAAGCAACACGATGCGATCGGGGCTCGGCAGTCCAGCGCCTGCGCGCTTCATCACTTTCTTCATGATGAAGCCTTTGACGCCCGCATTTTCGTCATGCTGCGGAGGCGCATTGCTCTCGGCAACGAGTACATCGCCATTCGGAAGCGTCGCGAGCCAGCGCGGATGCTGCAGGTCAGAACCGAAAGCGGTGACTTTGAAACCCTCGGGCGGAATGGGCTTTTGCCCTTTCGCCCAGGGTTTGGCCGGCGCGATATTCACCGTCGGCATCAACGACTTGTGCGGCGCGGGCAGCGTTGGATTAGGGCCGAAGCCTTTGGCGAAATCGTCTGCAATGGCGGCGCTGCTCGCGACGGCGAGCATGCCGGCAACCGCGGCTGCAAGGCGCTTGCAACGCAAGCTCATTCATCAGCCTCCGCCGATGCCTTGCGTCACCTTGCCCGTACCGTCGCAAGTCGGACAGTCCGTTCCGTCGCGCTTGCCTGTGCCGCTACAGTCAGGACAAATGTCTTCGCCGGTGCCGGGGACGCCGGGTTCCGCTTCATCGCCGGGACTGAGAGGGGGTTCTTGCGCCATGATCGTCTCCTGATCGGATGTCCATCGGATGGAGCAAGTATCGTTCCTTGATGCTTGGCGCTCAAGGCTTGCGCCCGAATGCCTCGCGCAAGCGTTTCTTGGCGCGTTCCAGCGTGCTTCGCCGCGATTTCGGCAAGTTGCGTCCCGCACGATTGATATAGAAATTCAGCATCGACATGGCAGACTGAAACGGCGCACCTTTGCGGCGCGTGCTGCTCGTCGACGAGCGCTTGAGCGATTGCGCGATTTCGTCCGCATTACCCGTCTTGAAGATGTCGTGCTGAAGATCCATTGCATCGCTCGTCTCCATGACATGACGCGACCAACGTTTCTTCGGCGCTGCGCTTTTCTTCTTGTCGCTTGCAAGGGTATGGCGCTGCCGCGTGCTACCGGTCTTGCCCGAAGGCGTCCTGCTTTTGCTCTTAGTTGTCTTGCGGCTTGCTGGCATCGCGGCTCCTCGCCGAACGTTTGGCTTTCATGAGCCGATGCGCTTCTCGCAGCGCATCGACAATGGCTTGATAGGCCGCATGGCGCGTCTCCGGGTCGGGCGCTCGCAGTGCAAACGACGGATGGTACGTCGCGACGATAATGCGCCCCTCTTGCTCGATCGGATGGGCCATCGATGCCTGCAGCGTCGCCTTCGAGTCACGCAGCACCGACTTGAGCGCAGTTGCGCCGAGCGCGACGATCACCTTGGGATCGATATCGGCGGTTTCACGGTCGATCCAGTAGTGGCATGCATCGACTTCACGTTGAGCGGGTGTCTTGTGCATGCGGCGCTTGCCGCGCGGTTCCCACTTGAAATGCTTGACCGCGTTGGTCACATACACTTCCTTGCGCGCGACACCCGCTTCTTCGAGCGCGCGATCCAGCATTGCACCCGCAGGGCCGACGAACGGCTTGCCCTGCAGGTCTTCCTGATCGCCGGGCTGCTCGCCGACGATCATCAACGGCGCGTGACGCGGACCCGCGCCGGGCACAGCTTGCGTCGCGTCCTTGTACAGCGCGCAGCGGTGACATTCATCGAGTGTGCCGGGCGTTTGCTCGGGTTCTACTCCGGGTTGTTTGATCGTCGCCATTGCAGTCCCAGTACGTGCTCTTTCAATTGCCCTCATAAATCGGAAGCAACTAGCGGACCTTGTTGTACTCAACGCGCCCCTGTCATGTCGTTTGTATTCATGCCACGCGCGGAGCGTCAGCGTCAATGAAGTAAGCGACGCACGTCGCAAGTAGAGGCGGGCGGCGAAGTGGAATGACCGTTGCTCAATTGAAGACATCTAATCGAACGGAGGCCCTGTATGAGCAGCAATGATCGTGTGGAAGGACCCGGCAGCACTGACAAGCCGCTCGGCGATGCAGGCAGCGGAGCGAGCGGGGGCGGCTCCCTTGGCAATCAGCCAGGCCCGGGCTCCGCAACGGGCGGGGACCCAAGACAGGGGGTGCGCCAGCCGAATGCGGGCGAAGTAGAACCGGGGAACCGGCGTCTCGACCAACAACCGGAGCAGACAGCAGAAGTGCCGCTAGGCTCCGGAAACCGTCCCGAGCCGCCTGGTAAGGGCGGACAAGGCGCTCAAGTGAGCGATGCACCCGATGCCTCGGAACAGCACGTTCCTCCGCGCGCAAATTAAGCGCAAGACGCAGTGCTAAAAGCACAAAAGCAAAACGGCCGCTAAAGCGGCCGTTTTGTTTTCTGCCGAATCAACGCGTGGCAATGTACATCGTGATTTCGAAGCCGAAGCGCATATCGGTGAAGCTCGGGGTTTCCCACTTCATAAAGCCTCCTTTTGCAATGAACGGCCCGACGGATGCCTGGCCGTTGCGCGGTTCTTCTCTAAGCGCCGTGCAAAGCCGCGCCCCCAAATCGACGCTCTTCCATCCTAGCGCGAGTTCGGCGGTTGCATCATTGGAAATTGCCCAAGCGTTCATTTAATTTATTTATAGCGGCCTCGGGCGATTACCCGAATCGTCAGGGTTCGTACTGATTTTGTCAGGATCGGTTGCTTCGTCGCGTTCCATCATTTCACCGGGGCGAGGGATTACCCTGTCCACATCCTCTGGCCGGATATTGTTCAGTTCATTGCCGCCTGGCGCATGCGGCTTGTCGTGCGTGTCGGGTGCCTCAGGGGTTTCAGCCATCACATTTCCTCATTACGAAGTCATTCGGCGCGTGCAACTTCGCGAAGCACGGCAGCGTCGCTGTCAAAGTTGTGGTCCGACATCTTCCTTAGCACGGCCAACACTTCGCCATCCGCGCCATTACGCTGGGCTAACGCAAGGATTTTCTCCTTGCCTATTGGATATTCGGCACCCTTCAACGCGCGCGTGATTGCATCCGGACCCGGTTCGTCCAGATGCCGTAGATGTTGCGACTGCGCGGGATGCTGGGACATAGCGCCTCCTTTCATTGAACGATCAACACACGAATCGCAGCAACGGCCGTACCCGTCCTGACGTGTCGACGCGGGCGCGTTTGATGCTGCGCTGTGGAAGAAATCAACAAGCGAAGGAGGGAATGCGTATGGCTATCGCGGCGGACCGCCTCTCGGATACCGAGGTCAAGGTCGAAGACACCATTTATACATTCGATGCAAAGGACAAAGCCGACGCGTTCCAGCAATGCCTCGGAAGTGCCACGCTGGACACCTGCACGCGGGATCATGCGCCTGTGTCGACACGTGCCGCCACGGCCGATGGCGGGTCGCTCGGCGGCGAGCCCGGCAGCATCATTTCGCCTTCGCTCGGCGGCATGCCTTGACCGCGGGACGCGGCTTGCCTAAAGCAGCGCGCTCGAGGTCGAACGCGCTGAAAGCGATGCGCGCGTGAGTGCTTCGAGGGGCAGGGGCTTATCGAACAGATAGCCCTGCGCCTGCGCGGCGCCCATGTCGCGCAGTACGGCAAGCGTTGCTGCATCTTCGACGCCTTCGGCCACGAGTGTCAGATCGAGCGATTCGGCCATGCGCACGATAGCCCGTACGATTGCACGGCTGCGCGCACTATGAGTCAGTTCGAAAATGAATGACTTGTCGATCTTCAGGCCGCTGAACTGGTACTGATGCACGTAGCTCAACGACGAAAATCCCGAGCCGAAATCGTCGAGCACCACGGACATGCCGTTATCGGCTAACCGTTGCATCGTGCGGCGCGCGAGGTCGGGTTCTGCGACGAGCGCGCCTTCAGTAAGTTCAAGGCATAGGCGCGAAGGCGAGACGCGATAGCGCCGCAACAGCGCGAGCACGTCGTCCGCGAATTCGGGGCGAGTCATGCTGTAACTCGAACAATTCACATGCACTGGCGGCCAATGCGCGAAACGCTCGCTCGAAAGAATTGCGGCGACGCGCTCGAGCATATAAAGGTCGAGCCGGCCGATAAGCCTGAGCCCTTCGACCGCGGGTAGAAATTCCGCGGGTCCCACCACGCTGCCGTCCGCCTGACGCCAGCGAATCAACGCTTCCAGCGCGACCACTTCGCCGCTCTTCACATCGACGATAGGCTGGAAGTAGGGCACGAGTTCGTCGTCGCGCTTCATTGCATTGCGCAATGCGCCTTCGCGTTCCACCTGATCGGAGACTTGCCGGCGCAGTTCCTGATTGAACACCACGAAGCTGTCGCGTCCCGCATTCTTCACGCGATACATCGCGGTATCCGCATCGCGCAGAAGATCGGCTGGCTCGTTATGAAACTGACTGTCCGCGCTCACAATGCCGATACTGCATGACGAAAACACGACGTGCTCTTCAATATGGAAAGGAAGATCGAACGCGGAGAGAATGCGCTTCGCGATGGATACCGCGTCGTGCACGACCGCGTTCGGCGACAGTATCGCGAACTCGTCGCCGCCCAGACGCGCGAGCAGATCGGTGGAGCGCACGCAATCGCGCAATCGCGCGGCGGCCTGCACGAGCAGCATATCGCCGAAGTGATGTCCGAGACTGTCGTTGACGACCTTGAAGCGGTCGAGGTCGATGAACATCACCGCGAGTTCGTCGCCGCGCATGCGATAGTCGTTCCATGCGCCGTCGAGCCGCTGCATCAGATAGCTGCGGTTCGGCAGACCGGTGAGCGAGTCGTGCGAGTTCTCATAGACGAGGCGCGCGTTCACTTCATCGAGTTCGCGTGTACGGGCCTGCACACGCGCTTCGAGTTCGAGGTTTGCCGCGTGCAAGGCTTCGGCATCGCGGCGACGCGAAAGGGCTGTATCAATGTGGCGCGATACGAACGTCAGCAGTTCCTGGTCGCGCAAGGAATAGCGAACGAGCGGTGAGTAGCTCTGCACCGCGAGCACGCCGCGCACGACATCGCCGTCGAAGAGCGGAATGCCGAGCCACGAGCGCAGCCGCACGTCGTCGTTCTCCGTTTCGAACGCACCTTCGCCGATCAGCCGCAGCGCTTCGGCATGATCGATCAGGCGCGCACGCCGCTCGCGAATCACGTATTCGGTGAGACCGCGCTGGCGGCGTCGCGGCAGCGGACGCTCGTGCACGATCTCATCGACGTAATAAGGGAAGGACACTTCGCCCGTTTCAGTTTCGAACAGCGCCACGTAGAAGTTGCGCGCGTAAAGCAACTCACCGACGATGCCATGCAGGCTGCGAAAAAACTCCATCATGTCGCCCGGCCGGCTCGATAACTCCGCGATCTGATAGAGCGCCGCCTGCAGGTGCTCCGAACGCTCGCGCTCCGCGATACCGTGCCGCAACGCAGCGTTGAGCTTGGACAGCTCCGACGTGCGGCGCGCAACCTGCTCTTCGAGATCAGCGCGATGCAGGATACGGTCGAGCGCCATCGCCACGTGCCGCGCGACCACGAGGAAGAGCGCGCGGTCTTCCGCCGTGTAGATGCGCGACACGTCGTAGACCTGCATGGCCAGCATGCCGAATACTTCGTCGGACGCGTTTTTGAGCGGCGCGCCCATCCAGAATTCGGGGCGGTCGCCGAGGCAATAGAAGCGGCCGTCGCGCTCGGCCGCGCTGATGTCGGCGGTGGTGACGAAGAGCGGCTGCCCGCTCGTCAGCACGCGGCCGGTCATCGAAAGGCGGTCCGGATCGAGAATGTCGAAGTTGTCGGCTTCGAGCACGTCGGTGTCGATCACATCGACGTAATACGGGTACGTGATCTTGCCCGTCTTGCGGTCGTAGAGCGCGAGATAGAAGTTCTCGGCGTCGATCAGCGTGCCCAGACGCTGGTGGACGCAGCGCAGAAACTCGGCCCGATCCGGAACCGAACTCGCCAGATACGCGATCTCGTAAAGCACGCGCTGCGTGAGTTGCGCACGCGCGAGGGCATCCGCCTGAACGCGCTCGCCCAGACGTCGCGCCAGCTCGGCGAGATGCGTGTCGTCTTTTTGCGCGACCGGTGCGAACAGCCAGCCGAGCACGTTTTCCCCGCGACCGGTCGGCCAGCAGTGCCAGCCATGCGCGGCGCACAGATCACTCAGCCGCTCTTCGGGCAAGCTTTGCGGCCAGAGGAGAGGCGCTTCGCCCCGGCGCGCAAGATGCAAACCCTCGCCCGCGCGATACCACGCCCACGCGTGCCCGCAGCCCATCGCAGCGGCGTCGCGCAGCAGCGCTTCTATCGACTGGGAATCGGTCTCGTCCGTTGCAGCCGCGCCAGCAGTCGAAACCGGCGGCGCGTTGTATGCGGAAAACACACTCATCGGCGCTCCAGGCCATGTCGGGCCGTATTCGTATGGGCCGCCTCGCCGGCGGTTCGGGTATCAAGCATTCGTACTTATCGGGCTAACGGCAGCGAGCATACAGCCTTGAGTACGGCCGAACAAAATGTTGACGAGCAGCAGTTTCAGCCGGGCAACGCGGCGCTTGGCGGAAAGCGTTCCCGGTACGCCTGGGGCGACACGCCGAGCGCGCGCAGAAATCCGCGCCGCATGGTTTCCTCGGTGCCGAAACCGCAGCGCGCGGCCACGCGCTTGACGGGCAACGCGGTGTCCCCGAGCAGACGCCGCGCGGCCTCCAGCCGCATGCGTTCGATGGACCGCGCGGGTGTCATGCCGGTTTTCGCACGGTAATGGCGCACGAAGCTGCGCTCGCTCATGCCGACGCGCGCCGCGAGCGTCGCCACCGAAAGGTCCGCCGCCAGATTCCCCGCGATCCACGCATGCAGCTCACCGAAGCGGTCGCCGGAATTCTGCAGCGACAGCGCCGCGCTGAATTGCGCCTGGCCGCCGGGGCGCTTGAGAAACACCACGAGATGGCGCGCGACGTCGAGCGCGAGCGCGCGTCCGAGATCCTCCTCCACCAGAGCGAGTGATAGATCAATGCCTGCCGTCACGCCCGCCGAGGTCCAGACGGCGCCGTCGCGGATGAAGATGGGATCGGACTCCACGCGCACCGCCGGAAAGCGCGCGGCCAGTTCGGCGCAGCGCGTCCAGTGCGTGACGGCGCGGCGCTCGTTGAGGAGCCCCGCCGCCGCGAGCAGAAACGCGCCGGTGCAAACCGACGCTGTACGCCGCGCGTGCTGCGCGCGCTCGCGCACCCAGTCGATGAGTGCCCCGTCGCGAACCGCCTGATGGACGCCCCAGCCGCCCGCGACGATCAGCGTGTCGCAGGGCGTGCTCGGCGCCGGCAACGGCTCGCCAACGAGTCCGAGCCCCGCCGACGACGTGACTGTCGCGCCCGCCATGATGGCGCGCACGCGATACGGCCGCGCATGTCCCGCCGCGACGGCCAGTTCGTTCGCGGACGCGAACACTTGGAGCGGACCGGCGACATCGAGCAGTTGCACGTCGGCGAAGGCGAGGACGTCGATGTCGCGTGGATGAGACTTGGAAACACCGGACATAGTGGCGGAAAACGTGGGTTGACTGTCAAGTTCGCCATAGCGTAGCCGCGTAGCATGGGTTCGTCCACTGACATCGACCAAGGAGAGAGCAATGACGCATCACATCGGCCTGCTGGTGTTTCCGGGCGTGCAGCAACTCGACATGACCGGCCCCTACGACGTCTTCGCCCACATTCCCGACGCGCGCGTGCATCTGGTCTGGAAGACGCGCGAGCCGGTCGCATCGAGCGCCGGCATGATACTGACGCCCGACACGACTTTCGGCGGCTGCCCCGCGCTCGACGTGCTTTGCGTGCCGGGCGGCGCGGGCGTCGGCGCGTTGATGGAGGACGACGACACGCTCGCGTTCCTTCGCCGGCAAGTGGCGGGCGCGCGCTATGTGACCTCGGTCTGCACGGGCGCGCTCGTGCTGGGCGCGGCCGGGCTTTTGCGCGGCAAGCGCGCGACGACGCACTGGGCGTTTCACTCGCTGCTGGCGGATCTGGGCGCCATTCCGGTGCGCGAACGCGTGGTGCGCGACGGCAACGTGCTGACGGGCGGCGGCGTCACGGCGGGCATCGATTTCGCGTTGACGATGGCGGCGGAACTCGTCGGGGAGCAATGGGCGCAGGCCATTCAGCTGGCGATGGAATACGCCCCCGCGCCACCGTTCGACGCAGGCGACCCCGATCGCGCGCCCGCCGAAGTCGTGAGCGCGGTGCGCGAGCACGAAGCGGCATCGCTGGCGGCGCGGCGCGAAGTGACCGCGCGCGTCGCGCAACGGCTCAACGCGAACGCCTGAGCGTCAGAAGCGCTTTTGCATGAAGTAGCGCGCACGTCCGCTGTGAAAATCGGCCAGCTCGCCGAAGGTTTCGTAGCCGCAGCGCGCGTAGAGATCACGTGCTTGCGGATTGAGCGTATCGAGCCAGGCCGCGCGGCAGCCGCGCTTCAGCGCTTCCGATTCGGCTGCCTGGAGCGCGCGCGCGGCGAGACCGCGGCCGCGCGCGTCCTCGCGTATCCATAGCCATTTGACGAAGAGCCAGTCCCACGCGGTGAAGCCGGCAAGCCCGCCGACGAAGTCATCGTCCACATAAAGCGATACCGCGAGATCGCGGTGCAGGCTCGGCCCAAGCTGCGACGCGTTGAACGCGGCGAGGCCGCCCGAGACTTCCTGTTCGAACGATTCATCGATCCAGTCCGTCACGGACACGGTCGCGTCGCGCATATCAGCCTTCTGCGGCCGGCGCGACCGTTGCGCCTTCGATGCGATGCCGCGCGAGCGCCTCGGCGACGAAGCCGGAACGCTTCATGTCCTCGACGAACGCGCGCAGGAACTGCGCGGCGGCATCGCCACGGCTCTTCGGCAGGCCCATTGCCTGTTGAATGACCATGAAGCGTTCGTTGAGAAGGCGCAGGCCCGGCGTGCGGGCGGCATCGGCTTGAAGTTGCTGTTTGACGCCCGCGGCGACTTCCAGCCCGTCGCGCAGAAACGTGTCGACGACCGCCTGCGACGACTCCGTGCGCACGATTTGCGCGTGTCTGATTTCGCGCGTGAGAAAGAGGTCATACGCGCTGCCCTTGCCGACCAGGATGCGGTTGCCTACGCGGTCCACCTCGTCGTTGCGGGTGAGCGGCGATTCGTTGCGCACGAGATAGAAGCCTTCGATCAGCACATAAGGCGCTGTGAACGCGACGCCCGCGCCGCGCAACGGATCGATCGCGAAGAAGCCCACGTCAGCGGCTTCGTTGGTTACGGTCTCGACGGACTTTGCGGCGTTATCGAAGGCGGCGAATGTCACGCGGACGCCCAGCCGCAAGGCCAGTTCCCGCGCGAGGTCCACGGAGACGCCGCCTGGCTCGCCGCGCGAATCGCGGTGAGCGAGAATCGGATTGCCGAGATTGATGGACGCGCGCAGGACGCCTGTCGGCACGAAGGATTGCAGCAAGCTCGAAGAAAGGGTCATGGCCGGTGCGCGTTGTGATGCACGAGCATGCAGAATACGCGAACCGAAACCACAATTGCAAAGACCATGACTCCGCACGAAACGATCGATTTTCAGGCGTTGATCGCACGCCTCGATCTGCAAGCGCATCCCGAAGGCGGCTACTTTCGTGAGACGTATCGCGCGAGTCAGTCCGTGACGCGTGAAGGCACGAATGAAACGCGAGCGGCGTCGACCGCCATCTATTACCTGCTTTGCGATGGCGCGCATTCCGCGTGGCATCGCATTCGCTCCGACGAAGTCTGGCATTTCTATGCAGGCGATCCGCTCGACGTGCATGTGCTCGACGCACACGGCGCGCTCGTCACGCATCGGCTCGGCAATGCGCTCGTGCACGCGGACACGATATTTCAGGCTGTCGTGAAAGCGGGCGACTGGTTCGCGGCCGAATGCCGCGATACGTCGGGCGCGTCGCTCGTGGGTTGCGCGGTTGCGCCCGGCTTCGAGTTCAGCGAGTTCGAACTCGCCGCGCTCGATGATCTGCACGTGCAGTATCCGCAGCATGGCGAGTTGATTGCGCGGCTCGGCTAGCGCTTCGATGCAATGCCCAACGTATCGCAGATGAATGCGCCGATGTGTGCGATGTCGTCGAGCGGCAGCAGCGGCAATGCCGAGTTGATGGCGGCGGCATCGTCCGTTGCGATTGCGAGGATGTCGACATCGGTCGTGTAAAGCGGCTCCTTGCGCGTGGACGGCCGCACGACTTCCAGGCGTGGCATTGCTTCGCGCGCGAAGCCTTCCACGATCACGAAATCCGCACGCGATAGCCGCGCCGCGAGCGCGGTTAGAGGCGGCTCCGGCTCATCGTTGAGCTCATGCAGGATGGCATAGCGATACGGTGATGCAATCAGCACTTCTCCCGCGCCTGCGCGACGAAAGCGCGCACTGTCTTTCGCCGGCGGTTCGAGTTCAATTGAATGATGGCTGTGCTTGATGACATTGACTGTAAGCCCGCGCGCGCGAAACCAGGGCAGCAAGGCTTCGATCAGCGTGGTCTTGCCCTGTCCCGAGCGGCCCGAGATGCCGAATAGCGGCGGATGCGGCGAATTCATGCGATGGATATTGTCGGTGTGGTTATTCGACCGTTGCGGCGATAGACAAAGGCGATCGGGCGAGTTTAGCCGGTCCATGGCGAGCAGCGGGAAATCGCGCTATCGTCAGGCATCGCGCTTGCGAAACGACCGGCGCCTGAAGGCGCCGCATCGCATAAGTAAAACCTCATCAAGCCCAGCGCATTTCACAGGACCGCACATGGCCGAAGACAATCCCAGCACCGCTCTCGCTCCGCAGCAATTCTCAATCGACGTGATGCTCGAAAAGTATGCCAAAGGCGACGAGGCGCGGGTCGAAGACATCTATCGACGCGTCGCGCGCGGCGTCGCGCTCGCCGAACCCGCTGACCTGCGTGTGAAGATAGAAGGCGAGTTCGTCGACAACTTCAAGCGCGGTGCATTGGGCGCGGGGCGCATCATGAGCGCGGCGGGCGCGGGCATCGACGCCACGCTCATCAACTGCTTCGTACAGCCGGTCGGCGATGCGATCCAAGGTGTCGACGATAACGGCTTGCCCGGTATCTATGTCGCGTTGCTGCAGGCTGCCGAGACGATGCGGCGCGGCGGTGGCGTGGGGTATAACTTTTCGGCAATCCGTCCGCGCGGCGCGCGCGTGCATTCGACAGGCTCGGCGGCGTCCGGGCCGTGCAGCTACATGGACGTGTTCGACGCATCGTGCCGCACGGTCGAAAGCGCGGGCTCACGTCGCGGTGCGCAGATGGGTATCATCGACTGCACGCATCCGGACTTGCTCGAATTCATCGCGGCGAAGCACACGAAAGGGCGCTGGAACAACTTCAACGTATCGGTCGCGGTAACGGACGAATTCATGCAGGCCGTAGCCGACGATGCAGTCTGGCAACTCGTGCACAAGGCGGAGCCGTCGCCGGCGCAACGCGCTTCCGGCGATATTCGTCAGCGTGACGATGGCTTGTGGGTCTATCGCGAGGTCCGCGCACGGGAAGTGTGGAACACGATCATGCGTTCTACTTACGATGTTGCCGAGCCGGGCGTCGTGTTCATCTCGCGCATGAACGACGACAACAATCTGCGCGCGCTCGAAGCCATTCGCGCGACGAACCCGTGCGGCGAGCAACCGCTGCCCGCGTATGGCTGCTGCAATCTCGGTCCGCTCGATCTCACGCGTTTCGTGCGTGATCCGTTCGCGCAGATGCGCGGCGGCGTGCCGGGTTTCGACTGGGACGGCCTCGCGCGTACCACGCGCACGCAAGTGCGTTTTCTCGACAATGTGCTCGACGTGACGCTTTGGCCGCTGCAGGAGCAGGCAAGCGAGGCCCACGCGAAGCGGCGAATCGGCGTGGGCTTTACCGGCCTGGGCGATACGCTCGTGATGCTCGGCCTGCGCTACGACGCGCAGGAAGGCCGCGACTTCGCCACGCGTGTGGGACGCAGCATGCGCGACGAAGCGTATCGCGCGTCCGTCGAACTCGCGCGCGAACGCGGCGCGTTTCCGCTCTTCGACGCGAAGCGCTATCTGGAGGAGGGCACGTTCGCATCGCGCCTGCCCGACGACATCAAAAGCGCGATTCGCACGCATGGCATTCGCAACAGTCATCTGTTGTCCATCGCGCCGACGGGCACCGTGAGCCTCGCGTTCGCGGACAATGCATCCAACGGCATCGAGCCCGCGTTCTCGTGGACGTACCAGCGAACGAAGCGCATGGCGGACGGTTCGCGTCAGAGCTTTGCCGTAGAAGATCACGCGTATCGTCTTTATCGCGAGATGGGCGGCGATGTGAACGCATTGCCAGAGTACTTCGTGAGCGCGCTCGACATGTCCGCGCACGATCATCTGGAAATGATGGCGGCGGTGCAGCCTTTCGTCGATACGTCGATCTCGAAGACGGTGAACGTGCCGGCGGATTATCCGTTCGACAAATTTCAGGACCTGTATTTCGAAGCATGGCGGCGCGGCCTCAAGGGGCTTGCTACGTACAGGCCCAACGAGACGCTGGGTGCGGTGCTTTCAGTGACGCCGCAGGAAACGCCGAGCGATTCGCCCGACCCCGAACTGGACCTTGACCCGCTGCGCATTGCGATCGATCATCGGCCGCGCGGGGAATTGCCTGCGATCATCGAGAAGGTCGAATACCTGACGCAGGCCGGCAAGAAGTCGCTCTATCTCGCCGTCTCGTTCATCGAAGTGACAGGGCGCATCGGGGGCGAAGACGTGACGATCGAGCGGCCCATCGAATTCTTTATTCCGACGGGGCAGAGCGACGAATCGCAGCAATGGATCACGGCGACCATGCGCTCCCTATCGCTTGCCGCGCGCGGCGGTTTTGCGGCGCGCACGCTGCAGGATATGCGCAAGGTGTCGTGGGACAGGGGGCAGGTGCGTCTTGGCGATGTCGAGCGGCTCGACGGTCATCGCAGTCCGCGCTGGCACGACTCCGAAGTTGCGGCGCTCGCTTATGCAATCCAGCAGCTTCTGCACCGCCGCGGTTTCCTGGATGCGGAGGGCAACCAGATGCCGTCGCGCGTTCTGGCGCGCAACCGCAGCGATGCTGCGCAGACGGTGCGGTCCCTGCAGCCCGACGACGAAGAAGCAGCAACCGATGACATCGTGCAGGCCGCGAGCGACTCGCACGGACTTGCGCAGATGCACGGACGCAAATGCGCCACATGCGGTGCGAATGCGGTGATCCGCAAGGACGGTTGCGACTTCTGCACGGCCTGTGGCGAGATCGGGGCTTGCGGTTAATAGACGTTGCTCGACGCTCGCGCCGCACGGCGCGGGCGATGTTGCCTGTCTCATCTCATATCCTTCTTTTTCCTGCCTAAACGGCGGATAAGCTGCTGCCTAACAGGCGATTTGCAGCAAACACAGTGCACCGACAATTAATTAATATTCCTTACGAATTAAGACTATTCGGGTTTCGTTTTTAAACCGGTTGATCGAAAATTTCGTTCGGTGCATTTCGAACGCGCAGGCTAAACCTGGACCGAGGGCCGGCCCCATCGCGCTGCTTACGCGGCGTTTCGCGCGGGCGAATTCACCACCCTGGGGTCGAAAAAAGAGCGTGACGCTACGGCCTTGTTCCTGCGGCAGAGCGCTCGATTAAGAACCGATTTCACATGAATCAATCTGGAGTATCAAGCATGAAGAAATCCGCAATTTCCGCTCTCATCGCGGGTGCATTGAGCCTTGCTGCCGGCGCAGCCTTCGCATCGGACGGAACCATCACGTTCAACGGCGCGCTCACCGCCACCACTTGCGCGATCAACGGCAATGGCACGTCGTCGAAGGACTTCACGGTCACATTGCCGACCGTTTCCACCTCGACGTTGACCGCCGCTGGTCAGACTGCGGGCGCCACTTCGTACAGCATCGCGCTGACGGGTTGCACGCCGGTGACGACCACCAGCAAGGCAGCGGTGTTCTACGAGGCGGGCTCGACGGTGGACCCGGCAGACGGCCGTCTGGTCGTCGCGACGGGCGGTGCGCAGAACGTCAAGCTCGAACTGCTGAACCAGGACGAAACGCAAATCAAGGCAGGTTTCTCGCGTGATCTGCAGAACTCCAAAGCGGCGAACATCTCGTCGGGCGCAGCGACGTTGAATTATGAAGTCCGGTACTACGCAACGGCCGCGACGACCGCAGGTGCGGCCAGTTCGTCCGTCGTGTACAGCATCGACTACCAATAAATGGTGTCGCGTCAACGGAGCTTCCGATCTTGATCGTCGAAAGTTCCGTTGCAAAGGGCGGGCGCAAGCCCGCCTCTTCCTGATCTCGTGCTTCGCTTGGGCGTTACTTCGTCATATGAAACTGTTTAACCGACTCGCATCCATCGCGGTGTTCCTTGCCGTGATTCAGGGTTTCAGCCCGCAGGCCCGTGCTTCGGTGGTGATCGCCGGCACGCGCGTGGTGTACAACCAGGGCGACTCCGAAGTCACCGTCAAGCTGACGAACAACGGCACGCTCCCCGGGCTCACCAAGGTCTGGATCGACAAGGGCGATGCCGACGCGAAGCCGGACACGATCGACGTTCCATTTACGATCAACTCGCCGATGA
>Ga0308173_10000048_pt1 | contig 39707 bp, 40 predicted proteins | sample PhyPR1_FD_203716 | JGI IMG/M metagenome (GOLD analysis project Ga0308173, IMG submission 203716) | Soil microbial communities from UC Gill Tract Community Farm, Albany, California, United States - DLSLS.P.R1 | ecosystem: Environmental > Terrestrial > Soil > Agricultural land | place: USA... | reverse complement strand
CGCCCGAGCTCGCTGTCGGGCGCGTAGACCCGGTTGGGCATCCCCATCCGGTCCAGGAAGTCGCGGATGGCCAGGGTGAGGGCGTCGGCCGTGGGGGAGACGATGCGCACGGTGTCGACCTCGGGGGCGGCGACCGTGGAGCCCCAGTCGGAGAGCAGCTCGGTGACCGCGGTGTGGAACTCCTCGTCCCGGGGACCTCTCGGCATCAGCAGGTATGCGTCGTACTTGCCCTTCGCCAGGCCAGCTCGCAGGACCGGACCGTCGACCAGGAAGCGTGACCAGTGCGCCGCGATCACTCGACGGGCGGTCGGGACCACGGTCCGCCAGCGCGCGAACGCCTCGAGCACGGGCGTGTCCGGCAGCACCGACTCGGAGACGAAGAGCGCCACCTGCCGGCCCTCACCCCGCAGTCGGCCGGCCAGCTCCTCGGCCGCGGCCGCAGTGGTGAGCGCGTGCAGGTCGTAGTCGCGGGCGTAGCGCCCGAACTCGTCGAGCAGCAGGTCGGCGTTCTCCTCCGAGACCAGGAGAACGGCGGGTCGGCGCGGCCGGTCGCTCACCCGGTCATCCTAGGGAGGACTCGGGTGCGGCCGGGAGGGCCGGCGGGGGCCGATGGCAGGATTCTCGTCGTGCGGATCCGGATCGACCTCGCCTACGACGGCACCGACTTCCACGGCTGGGCGACCCAGCCGCGGTTGCGGACGGTGCAGGGCGAGCTCGAGGCCGCGCTGGCCACCGCCCTGCGGGTCCCCGAGGCTCCGGTGGTCTGCGCCGGCCGCACCGACACCGGGGTCCACGCCCGCGGACAGGTGACCCACCTCGACGTCGACGACGGGGCGCTGGCGGCCTCCGCCGGCCGGTCGGAGGACCCGCCTGCCGAGGCACTGCTGCGTCGGCTCAACGGGATCCTGCCCGCCGACGTGCGGGTGCGCCGCGTGGTGGCGGCCGCGGAGGGCTTCGACGCGCGCTTCTCCGCGACGTGGCGCCGCTACGCCTACCGGGTCGCGGACCGGCCGGGAGTCGTCGACCCGCTCACCCGCCGGCACGTGCTCGCCTGGCCGCGCCCGCTCGACCTCGACGCGGTGAACGAGGCCTCCGCGCTGCTGCTCGGCGAGCACGACTTCGCGTCGTTCTGCAAGCGGCGCGAGGGGGCGACGACGATCCGGACGCTGCTGGACCTGTCCTGGGGGCGCGACGTCGACGGCGTCGCGGTCGCCACCGTGCGCGCCGACGCGTTCTGCCACAGCATGGTGCGGGCCCTGGTCGGCTGCCTGCTCACCATCGGCGAGGGGCGTCGCCCGGCCGCGTGGGCGGCTGACGTGCTCCGGGCGCAGGTGCGTGACCCCGCGGTGACCGTCGCCCCGGCCCATGGGCTCACCCTCGAGGAGGTCGGCTACCCGGCCGACGAGGAGCTCGCCGCCCGGGCCGAGCAGACCCGGGCCAGGCGCGACGCACCGGCCGGTCCGCCCGCCGAGGTGCGCCGTGGATGAGCACTACTTCAGCGCCGACCCGTCGGTGCCGTTCAAGCGGGTCCCGGTGCGCGCCTCTGTGTGGGGGCACGACCTCGACCTGACCAGCGGTTCGGGCGTCTTCGCGCAGGGCCGCCTCGACATCGGCACCGCGATCCTCTTCCGCGAGACCGAGCCGCCGGCACCGGGCCGGATCCTCGACCTCGGGTGTGGGTACGGCGTGATCGGGCTCGCCGTGGTGGTGGCGGTGCCGCAGGCCGTGGTGACCGCGGTCGACGTCAACGAGCGGGCCGTGCTGCTCGCCGGCGAGAACGCCGCGGGGCTCGGCGTGGCCGACCGCTACACCGCCACCACGCCGGACGGCGTCGACGCGGACGCGTCGTACGACGAGATCTGGTCGAACCCGCCGATCCGGATCGGCAAGGAGGCCCTCCACGACCTGCTGCTGACCTGGCTGCCGAGGCTGGCGCCGGGTGGGCGGGCGGTGATGGTGGTCGGCAAGAACCTCGGTGCCGACTCGCTGCAGCGGTGGCTGGGGGAGCAGGGCTACCCGACCAGCCGGCTCGCCAGCGCCAAGGGCTTCCGGGTGCTCGAGAGCCGCCGGGCCGGAGAGTAGGGCGCGTCCCCGGCGCTCAGGCGCAGCAGGCCGCGTCCGAGGGCACGAGGTCGCAGCTCGACTTGCCGCAGCACCCGCACGTCGAGCCCTCGGGGACCTCGCCGAAGGTGTCGGCGTCCTCGAGGACCGTGTAGACCTCCCAGCGCTCCCCGTCGGGCGCGCCCTCGACCCAGAACTTGTCCTGCTTGGCGTAGCAGCACGTGGTGCCCCGCTCGTCGACCGACGCGAGCCCGGCACTCGCGAGGCGGGCCTGCTCGGCGTCCACGGTGTCGACGTCGGAGACCTCGATCCCCAGGTGGTTGATCGAGCCGCCCTTCCCCAGGTTCTCGATCAGGACGAGCTTCAGCGACGGCTCGGAGACCGCGAAGTTGGCGTAACCAGGCTTCGTCTTGGCCGGGGCGACGCCGAGGAGCTTGCTGTAGAAGGCGATCGAGGAGTCGAGGTCGTCGACGTTGACGGCCAGCTGGATGCGGGACATGGTTCCTCCTGCGAGACATAGATGGATGTCGATGTCCCTCCATCTTGCGTCGCATATCGACATCCGTCAATATAGATGTATGTCGAAGTCTTCCCTGGGGCTGACGCCGGTCCAGACGGTGGCCTGCTGCTCGCCGCTCACCCAGGAGCCGCTGTCGCTGGAGGCGGCCGAGCGGATCGCCCCGCTGGTCAAGGCACTGGCGGACCCCGTGCGGCTCCGGTTGCTCTCCATCGTCGCCTTCCACGCCGGCGGCGAGGCCTGCGTCTGCGACCTCAACGACGCCTTCGAGCTCTCCCAGCCGACGATCAGCCACCACCTCAAGGTGCTGCACGACGTCGGGCTCCTCGACCGCGAGAAGCGGGGGGTCTGGGTCTACTACCGCCTCGACCCGAGGGCCCTGGCCGTCGTCGGGTCGCTGCTCGGTGGCGTCGTCGGATGAACCTGGTCCGTCGTACGGCGGCCGAGCTCGTCGGCACCGCCTTCCTCGTGATGGCCGTGATCGGATCGGGCATCGCCGCGAGCCGCCTCTCGCCCCACGACGTCGGCCTGCAGCTGCTCGAGAACAGCCTGGTCACCGGCGCCGCGCTCGTGGCGCTGATCCTCGCGCTGCAGCCGGTGTCGGCAGCCTTCAACCCGGTCGTCACGCTGGTCGAGCGGGCGCTGGGCACGATCACGACCCGCGAGGTGGCCGCGCTCGTGCCCGCGCAGCTCGTCGGCGGCGTGGTCGGCGCCGTCGTCGCCAACCTGATGTTCGGCCTCCCCGCGGTCACGGTCGCCACCCATGAGCGCACCGGGGGCGGGCTCTGGCTGGGCGAGGTCGTCGCCACGCTGGGCCTGGTCACGGTGATCTTCGGCAGCGTGCGGACCGGCCGCGTCGAGACCGTCGCGTACGCCGTGGGCGGCTACATCACCGCGGCGTACTGGTTCACCAGCTCGACCAGCTTCGCCAACCCCGCGGTCACCGTGGCGCGAATGCTCTCCGACACCTTCGCGGGCATCGCGCCGGCCTCCGTCCTGCTCTTCGTGCTCATGCAGCTGCTCGGCGGTGCCCTCGCGCTCGGCCTGGTCCGGCTGCTGTTCCCCGTCCCCGTCCCCGGCACCCGAGCGGCCCAGCTGTAACGCGGTGTCCACGGTCCTGGTGCGGTGCCGCGACGCCGCACGAGTGACGTGGACACCGCGTTACATGCGGTCGGGACGCACTGGCACGCTGGGCCCATGAGCTCCGACTACACCGCCGCCGAGAACCGCTACGACACCGACGCCACGGGCATGGAGTACCGCTTCACCGGGCGCAGTGGCCTCAAGCTGCCGGCCCTGTCGCTGGGGCTGTGGCAGAACTTCGGTGACGACCGCTCGGAGGACAACCAGCGCGCCATCCTGCGCCGTGCCTTCGACCGCGGGGTGACGCACTTCGACCTCGCCAACAACTACGGCCCGCCCTACGGCCGCGCGGAGGAGAACTTCGGGCGCTACCTCGCCGACGACCTCGCGGCGTACAGGGACGAGCTGATCGTCTCCACCAAGGCCGGCTACGACATGTGGCCGGGGCCCTACGGCCAGGGCGGTGGGTCGCGGAAGTACGTCCTCGCCTCGCTCGACCAGTCGCTGACCCGGATGGGCCTGGACTACGTCGACATCTTCTACAGCCACCGGTTCGACCCCGAGACCCCGGTCGAGGAGACGATGATGGCGCTGGACCACGCGGTCCGCCAGGGCAAGGCGCTGTACGCCGGCATCTCGTCGTACTCCGCGGAGAAGACCCGGGAGGCGGCCACGATCGCGCGCGACCTGGGCACGCCGCTGCTCATCCACCAGCCGTCGTACTCGATGCTCAACCGCTGGATCGAGGCCCCCGGCACCGGTGGGCGGAGTCTCCTCGACGAGCTCGACGAGCAGGGGATGGGCTGCATCGTGTTCACGGCACTGGCCCAGGGTCTGCTCACCGACCGCTACCTCGACGGCATCCCGGACGACTCGCGGGCGGCCCGCAGCGACTCGACGATCCCCGGCGAGCACCTCGGGGACAAGGTGCTCGGGCACGTGCGCCGGCTCAACGAGATCGCGCAGGCGCGCGGCCAGAAGCTGGCACAGCTGGCGCTGCAGTGGGCGCTGCGCGACACGCGGGTGACCTCCGCGGTCATCGGCGCCAGCTCGGTCGAGCAGCTCGACACCAACCTCGACGCGCTGGCCTTCCCGGCCCTGAGCGACGAGGAGCTCGCGGCGATCGACCAGAGCGCGGTCGACGCCGGCATCAACCTGTGGGCCGAGGCGACCGAGGACTGAGCCCGGCACTCAGGTCTCGCGGGCGTCCTCCCAGACCTTGCAACCGACCAGCACCAGGACGGCGAGCACGCAGCCGGCCAGCACGTCGACCACGTAGTGCTCGCCGTAGTAGACGAGCGCGGTGGACATCGCGACCGGGTAGGCCAGCAGCAGCCAGCGACACGCCGAGCGCAGCCGCTGGACGGCGTACAGGGCGATCAGGAACGTCATGCCGGCGTGGAGCGAGGGCATCGCGGCGACGGGGTTCCCGACCCCCTGGAGCGTGACGTCGAGGTGCCCCAGCCCGAAGCCGGCCCAGCCGCGGCCGGTGATCTGGTGGACCCCGCCGGGCAGGTGGCCCTCCTTGGCCGCCATCCACGGCGGGGCCATCGGATAGAGGATGTAGACGCACAGCGCGCCGAAGTTGATGGTGATGTAGCGCCGCATCCAGCGGACCCACTCCACCCGGTTGCGCACCCACAGCACGGCGGCGATCGTCAGCCCGGCCAGGAAGTGGGACATGTAGACGGTCGTCAGCGCCACGTCGTACCAGCGCGGCGGCGAGGTCGGCAGGCAGGGCGTGCCGCACCAGGCGTCCTGCAGTCGCTGCGTGGGGGTGACACCCCCGCCCAGCCACGTGTCGACCGAGACCGGCATCGAGAAGTGCACGCCCAGCCCCAGGTTGTCGGTCAGCCCGCGGCTGTAGAAGTAGACGAGCAGCCCGACGACGGGCGGCCACCAGTCGCGCAGGAAGTTCAGGTGGTAGCGCGGCTCGGCCTCCACGTGCCAGGCGACCGTGCCCAGCCACAGCCAGGCGAAGACCTGGATCGTGCCCCTGGGGATGCCCAGCACCTCCGACCAGAGCAGGAACAGCACGGCGTACGCCGTCAGCGCGCTGGTGCGTGCCCACGGGCGGGTGACCGGCACTGCCCGGTCCGAGACCGGCGTGCGCACCGCTTCCGTGGGCCCCGCTCCCATGCCGCGATCCTATGAAACGAACCGGGTCGCGCCCCCTGTTCCGGATCGATTCCGGTGTCCGGCCGCCCGGGTGGACCCCTTGACAAGCCTCAGACCAGGCGCAGGGCCATCAGCGGACAGCTGCGTACGGCGTGCTCCGCGTGCTCCTCGAGGGCGGGCGGCACCTCGGGATCGCGCTCGCCGGTGCGGCTGAGCGGGAAGCCCCACTCGTCGCTGGCGAGCAGCTCGGGCACCAGCTCGGCGCAGGCGCCGTGCCCGTCGCAGCGGGTCCAGTCCACGTGCAGCCGCGTCAACGTCGGCCCCCTTCGACCTCGCAGTGGCCGGCGAGGTGCCGGCTCACGTGGTCGGCGAAGACCCGCATGGTGCTCGCGACCATCCGCGCGGTGCCGTCGGGGTGCGCACAGGCGCCGCGGCCGGTGGCCAGGAGCCGCATCCGGTCGATCTCGGCGGGCAGCCCCGGGTCCGGGACCCGGTCGGCGAGCCGCTCCAGCGCGTCGGCCATCCTCGGGAGGCCGTTGATGCACGGACCGCACTGGGCCGCGGACTCGTCGGCGAGGTAGCCCGCGATCCCCGCCGCCATCCGGATCGGGCAGAGGTCGTGGCCGAGCACGTGCAGGACGCCGGCGCCGACGGCCGCGCCGTACGGCTTGAGGTCGTGGGAAGTCAGCCTCGTGTCCAGCGCCGTGGCCGGGAGCCAGGCGCCGTGGAAGCCGCCCACGAGCACGGCGACCGGGTGCACCGGCCCGGCCGAGGCCAGGACGTCGCCCAGGCGGCTGCCGCGAGGCGCCTCCACGACGCCGGCCTGCTCCACCGCCCCGCTGATCGAGAACAGCGAGGTGCCGGGGTCCTCGGGCGTGCCGGCCTCGCGGAACCACGCCACGCCGTGGCGGGCGATCAGCCCGAGCTGGGCCAGGGTCTCCGCGTTGAGGACCAGCGTCGGACGACCGTCGACACCCCGCGTGGTCACCCGGACCAGCGGGTCGCCGGGGATGGCGGGGCGTCCGTCGAGCTGGTTGACCAGCGCGGACTCCTGGCCGGTCACGAAGCCACCCTCGAGCCGCGCCACCTCGACCCCGCGCGTCCGGGCCGCCTCGGTCGCCGCGGTGGGGTCGATCTCGGGGCCGATCGCGAGCACCGCCTCGTGCGCTCCGAGGGCACCGGCCACGATCGCGAGGCCGTCGACGACGAGGTGCGGCACCCGGGTGAGCAGCACGGCGTCCTTGCAACTCAGCGGCTCGCCCTCCATGGCGTTGCCGACGACCACCGGGGCCCGCCGTCCCTGCGTGACCGCGCGCACCTTGATGGCGGTCGGGAAGCCCGCACCGCCGCGGCCGGTCAGGCCGGCGTCCTCGGCGAGGGCCAGCAGCGAGTCGGGCGAGAGCCGGGGCAGCGCGCCCATCGGCTCCGCGGAGAGCAGGCGGCGGGTGTCGGTGAGGGGGGTCGCGGTCATCGGACGATCTTTCGGGGGTTGCGGGTACGGCCGCGTTCGCCGTACGACGGGAGCAGCCGCCAGAAGACGGCGGCGGTCACGGCCGCGAAGCAGGTCACGGCGACGCCGGTCATCCACACGGTCCCGGCATCGGTGCCGTTGCCGAGCGCGTGGATCAGGGCGACCGGCCAGAGCACGTAGGTGAGCCAGTGGACCGCCCGGAAGACCCGCGGGCCGACCCGGTGGCGGAGCAGGCTCACCACGGTCACCACGGCCAGGAGGTCGACGGCCAGGGTGCCCAGCCCGAGCCAGAACGGCCGGTAGGCGCCGAGGAAGGGGAAGACGAGGTCCACGAGCCGCAGCTGGGCGAAGGGGTCGAAGAGGAGGCTGCCCACGTGCACGGCGATCAGGCCGACGCCGGTGAGGGCGGCGGTGCGGTGCACGTCCGCGATGCCGAACCGGCCCAGGCCCAGCGACCGGCCGGAGTGGGTCGCGATGCCCAGCACCAGCGTGATCGTGAACATCACCAGGGCGACGATCCCGGTCCCACGGCCGAGGGCCCACAGGGCCTCGTTCATGCCGCATCCTCCTCGTCGGGCTCCTCGGGCCAGCCGCTGCGCAGGTGCACGACGCCCTGGCGGTCGACGAGGCGGGCGGGCAGGTCCTGGGCGCCGAGCCACGCCAGTCCGGCCGCGCCCTTGACGATCGTGGCGGTGGCCGCGGCGTTGGCGTCCGCGCAGGTCCGGGCGGCCACGCTGACGCTGCGCCAGACCGGGTCGGAGGGCCGGCCGGTGGCGGGGTCGACGATGTGGTGGAGGGTCTCGTTGCCACGGCGCCAGGTACGCCGCACCGTGCTGGACGTCGCCAGCGCGGTGCCGGCCGGCAGCGAGACCTGGGCGGGCGGGTCGTCATCGGTGTCCTGCACCCGGACCTGCCAGCCGCCGGCGGGCGCGGGCCCGGCCGTGGCGATGTCGCCGCCCAGGCTGATCAGGACGCCCACCCCGAGTCGCTCGGCGACCAGGGCCGCGGCCCGGTCGGCCGCGACGGCCTTGGCGGTCGCGCCCAGGTCGAGCTCGACGCCCTCGGGCATCCGCAGGCGCCTGCCCGACAGGTGGAGGGTCCGCCAGCCCGGCACCGGCCGGACCAGCGCGACCAGCCCGGTGCCGCTCTCGACCAGCCGGATGTCGCGGTCGTAGCCGAGCGCGGACAGGGTGGCGCCGATGGTGGGGTCCACCGCACCGTCGGTCTGCTCGGCGGCCGTGAGGGCCTCGACGAGCAGGTCGGCCAGCATGGGGGAGACCTGCACGGTCCCGTCCGCGCTCGGGCGCAGCGTGCGCACCTCGGAGTCGGCACGGAACCTGCTCGCGGCGGCCTCGACCTCGGCCAGGAGGTCGCCGACCAGCACGAGTGACGGCTCGAGCGCTCCCGCGTCGGTCACGACGAGGCGGGCGCGGGTGCTCCACAGCTCCCAGTCACGCGCGGCGACCATGTCAGGACCCGGTCGAGGTGGCGTGGGACGCGGTGCCGGTCGACCCCTGCTGCAGGGTGGTCGAACCGCTCGAACGGTTCTGGTGGGCGTTCGTCGAGACGTGGTTGGAGGTCGTCGTCCCGCTGCCGGACCCGGTGCTGGAGCCGGCGCTGTTCTGGGCGGCGATGCCGCAGGCGGCGGTCACGCCGAGCGAGGCCGTGACAGCGCCGACCAGGAGCGTGCGGCGCACGCCGTTGGTGCGGCGGATGCTGGTGGTGCGGTCGTGGGTCATGGTGACTCCTCGGGTCGGGATCCTCTGATGGAAACCGGGTATGCCACCACGGTGCCCAGCGAGCTTGTGAGTTCCCTGTGAGCAGCCCCCGGGTTTCCGTATCGAATCCCTGCCGTTTTGAGTGCACCCACTAAACGGGATGCTTCGACCCCTGCCGTTGGCGGAGAATCCTGCGACGTGGGACATGTCGACGTCGCCGGGGTGCGCTACGAGCTGCCGGACGGGCGGGTGCTGCTGGACGACGTGTCGTTCCGGGTCGGGGAGGGTGCCAAGGTCGCCCTCGTCGGCGCCAACGGCGCCGGCAAGACCACCCTGCTGAGGATCGTCACCGGCGACCTCGTCCCGCACGCCGGGGTGGTCACCCGCACCGGCGGGCTCGGCGTCATGCGCCAGATGGTCGGCGCCGGGCTCGGCGACTCGCCCACGGTGGCCGACCTGCTGCTGTCGGTCTCGCCGCCGCGGATCCGTGCCGCGGCTGCAGAGGTGGACCGCTGCGAGCGGGCGCTGATGGACACCGAGGACGAGAAGACCCAGATGGCCTACGCCACCGCCCTCGCGGAGTACGCCGACGCCGGCGGCTACGACCTCGAGGTCACCTGGGACGTGTGCACGATGGCAGGCCTCGGCCTCGCCTACGACCGGGCGAGGTACCGCGACCTGCGCACCCTGTCCGGTGGCGAGCAGAAGCGGCTGGTGCTGGAGTACCTGCTGCGCGGCCCCGACGAGGTGCTGCTGCTCGACGAGCCCGACAACTTCCTCGACGTGCCCGGCAAGATCTGGCTCGAGCAAAAGATCCGCGAGTCGGAGAAGACCATTCTCTACATCAGCCACGACCGCGAGCTGCTGGCCAACACCGCCACCCGCGTCGTGACGGTCGAGCTCGGGAGTGGGGGAAATCAGGTGTGGACGCATCCCGGCGGCTTCGCGTCGTACCACGAGGCGCGTCGCGACCGGTTCGCGCGCTTCGAGGAGCTGCGGCGTCGCTGGGACGAGGAGCACGCCAAGCTCAAGGCCCTGGTGCTGATGTACAAGCAGAAGGCCGCCTACAACGACGGGATGGCCAGCCGCTACCAGGCCGCCCAGACGCGGCTGCGCAAGTTCGAGGAGGCCGGCCCGCCGACCGAGCAGCCCCGCGAGCAGCAGGTGAAGATGCGGCTGAAGGGCGGCCGCACCGGCAAGCGTGCGGTGGTCTGCGAGGACCTCGAGCTCTCCGTCGACGGACCCTCCGGGCCGGGGACGCTGATGAGGCCCTTCGACCTCGAGGTCTGGTACGGCGAGCGGGTGGCCGTGCTCGGGTCCAACGGGTCCGGCAAGTCGCACTTCCTCCGGCTGCTCGCCGCGGGTGGCTCCCGGCCCGACAAGGAGCACGAGCCGGTCGATGACGTCGTCATCGCGCCGGTCCTGCACCGGGGCACCGCCCGGCTGGGCGCGCGCGTGCGGCCCGGCTGGTTCGTGCAGACCCACGAGCACCCGGAGCTGCTCGGCCGGACCCTGCTGGAGATCCTGCACCGCGGCGACGAGCGCCGCGACGGGATGGGCCGCGAGCAGGCCAGCCGGGTGCTGGACCGCTACGAGCTCGCGCACGCCGCCGACCAGCGGTTCGAGTCGCTCTCCGGCGGTCAGCAGGCGCGCTTCCAGATCCTCCTGCTCGAGCTCTCCGGCGCCACCCTGCTGCTCCTCGACGAGCCCACCGACAACCTCGACGTGCAGTCGGCCGAGGCGTTGGAGGAGGGACTGGAGGCCTTCGAGGGCACCGTCCTGGCAGTGACCCACGACCGCTGGTTCGCCCGCGGCTTCGACCGGTTCCTCGTCTACGGCGCCGACGGCGGCGTCTACGAGTCCGACGGTCCCGTGTGGGACGAGGGAAGGGTGCAGCGGACCCGATGAGCGACCCGACCAGTGACCTGGTGATCGAGGCGATCGACCCCCACGACCCCGCCGCCTTCGACGAGTTCTACGACGTCTACCTCGCCGCCGAGCGGGCGCTGGGCGACGTCGCCTCGCCGTGGATGCGTGATGAGGTCCGCGCCTCGATGCAGGACCCCGGAGGGACCCGGTGGCTCGGCGCCTTCGTGGGCCGGCTCGACGGCAGCGCCACCGTGGCGGGCCAGCTCTCCACGCCGCTGCTGGACAACAAGGAGAGCGCCACCCTCGCCGTGCACGTCGAGCCGGCGCGCTGGCGCCGCGGACTGGGCTCGGCGATGCTCGACCGGCTCGAGCGCGAGGCGGTGGAGCGCGGCCGGAGCCTGCTCAACGCGGAGGCCGTGTGGGGCCACCCGGCCGGCACGGAGGGCGCGGGCGAGCCGGGGCCGGAGTTCGCCAGGCGCCGCGGGTTCGTCCTCGGGCTCGGAGACGTCAAGCGTCGGCTGGCCCTGCCGGTGGCGCAGCAGCTGCTCGACGAGCTTGCCGCCGAGGCGGCCCGGCACCACCCGTCGTACACCCTGCGGTCGTGGGAGGGGCCCGTCCCCCACGAGATCGTCGAGGGGTGGGCGCGGCTGTCCGGCTCGCTGATGACCGAGGCACCCACCGGTGGGATGGAGCGCGAGCCCGAGCACGTCGACCCGGCCGTGGTCCGGGAGGCCGAGGCGCTGCTGGTCCGGCAGGGACGCCGCAAGTACAACACCGCGGCCCTGGACGCGCGCGGCGACGTGGTCGCCTACACCGACATCGCGACGACCGTCCACGAGCCGGGGAAGGCCTACCAGTGGGGCACGCTGGTGCGGGCCGACGCCCGGGGCCACCGGCTCGGGCTGGCCGTCAAGGTCGCGAACCTGCGGCTCCTCCTCGAGGAGCGGCCGGACCTGACCGAGCTCATCACCTACAACGCCGAGGTCAACGCCCACATGGTCGGCGTCAACGAACGCCTCGGGTTCGTGCCGGTCGCGCGCCTGGGCGAGTTCCAGAAGCGCCTGCGCTGACTGTGCGGCCGGACGCTCGGGCCCGGCGGGCACGAGCAGGCGGGCGTGAGCAGGCGGGGCCCCGGCGACCGTCCGGGAGACGGACCGTTGGGTCGCGGGGCCCCGCCGCCCTCAGGGGCATGACGCGCGGGATGCTCTCACCCATGTCCGCGCGTCGTGTGGCTCAGGAGGAGCTGGCGTCGGAGTCCAGCGCGAGCTGGACCGTGTGGCTGGTGCCGTTGCGCACGTAGGTCACGCTGACCTTGTCGCCGGGGCGGAAGGAGCGGATCGTCGCGACCAGCGAGTCGGAGCTGGTGATCTGCTGGTCGTTGACCTTGGTGATCACGTCGCCGACCTGCAGACCCGCGCCGGCGGCCGTCGAGCCGCTGGTGACGTCGCGGACCTGGGCGCCCTCGGCCAGCGAGGTGTTGTTGTTGCCGGCCACGTCGGAGACCGAGATCCCCAGGCGGGCGTGGGTCGGGGTCTGGCCGTTGGCCATCTGGTCGACGATCGGCATGACCTCGTCGATCGGGATCGCGAAGCCCAGCCCGATCGACCCACCCTGGGCTGTGCTCGTCGAGCTCGTCGTCTGGATCGAGGCGTCGATGCCGACGACGTGGCCGTTCAGGTCGACCAGCGGGCCACCGCTGTTGCCGGGGTTGATCGCCGCGTCGGTCTGGATCGCCGGGTAGACCGTGCTGTTGCCCTGCGAGTCTGAGCCGACGTCGACGGGCCGGTTCAGCGCGCTCACGATGCCGCTGGTGACCGTGGACTCGAGACCGAACGGCGAGCCGATCGCCACCACGCCCTGGCCGACGGCGAGGTCGGAGGACTTGCCGATCGTGGCCGGGGTGAGACCGCTGACGTTCTCGGCCTGGATGACCGCGGTGTCGGTGAGCGGGTCGGTGCCGAGGATCTTGGCCTTCGCCGACGTGCCGTCGTTGAAGGAGACCGAGATGCTGCCCGAGCTGCCCGCGATCGCCACCACGTGGTTGTTGGTGAGGATCTGGCCGTCCGAGCTGAGGATGATGCCCGAGCCGGAGCCGGCCTCCTGCGGTCCCGACACGTCGATCTTGACCACCGAGGGGAGCACCTCCTTGGCGACCTGCTGGACCGAGCCGTTGGCCGCGGGCTGGCTCGGGGTGTCCACCACCTGCGAGGTGGCGTGCGCCGAGGAGGCGGTCGTCGAGCCGGAGGCCGTCGTACCCCACTGGTTCCAGGCTGCTGCGCCGGCCACCCCCGCCGCCCCGCCCACGAGCAGCGAGGCCGTCACGACCGAGGCCGCGAAGGCAGACCGACCGCTGCGCTGTGTCGTCGTCGGCCCGCCGGGCGGCGTCGGCGGGGGACCGCCCGCAGGTGACATCGGGTACGGCGACGGGTACGGCGGAGGAGCGGTCGGCCTTTCGCCCGGAGGCGGGACGGAGGGGGTGTCGGTCATGCCACCACTCTTGTTCGCGTCCCTGTGACCATCCTGAGACGTGACTGGGGGTCGCTCAAGAATTCTGCGACTCCGCTGCCTCCACGACCAGGGTCACCTTCTTCAGCAGCCGGGCGAGCTCGCTGCGCTCCTGAGGGGAGAGCGTCCCGAGCAGCTCCTCCTCGTGACGGCCCCGCAGGTCCATCGCCCGGCGCCAGACGTCGGCCCCCGTCCGGGTCACCTCGATCTCGACGCGGCGCCGGTCGTCGGGGGAGGGGCGCCGCTGGATCCACCCGGCCGTCTCGAGGGAGTCCAGCCGGCCCGTCATTCCGGCCGCGCTGATCCCGAGGTCCTCGGCGAGCGCCGACGGGCTGGCACGGCCGGGGGTGTCCCGGATCATCAGGTTGTGGAGGGTCTGGTACTCGAACTCCTGGAGGCCGACCTGCGCCACGGCGGTCCGGGTGTGGCCCTTGAGGTGGTGGAGGAGCCGCAGCATCCGGATCCAGATGGCCTCGACCTCGTCGTCGAAGCGGATGTCGACCCAGTGGTCCCGCCAGCGGGCCACGTGGCGGTCCGCCCAGTCGTCCTCGCTGCTCGTCATGACCGGACCATACCGAATAGTTCGTTGACGAATAATTCGCTGGCGAATTATATTGCCGGCGTGACCGACCTGATCGCCGCCGCCCGACGCGGCAACCGGGGCTCCCTGCGCTCCCGGGACTTCCGCCTGCTCGTCACCGGCACCACCACCAGCTCGCTCGGGAACGCGATCACCCCGGTGGCGCTCGCGTTCGCCGTGCTCGACCTCGGCGGGACCGCCGCCCAGCTGGGCCTGGTCGTGGCCGCCTTCGCCCTCGCCGAGGTCGTCACGGTGCTCTTCGGTGGCGTGCTCGGGGACCGGGTGCCCCGGCAGCTGATGATGGAGGGCTCCGCGGCGGCCAGCGCCGTGACCCAGGCGCTGATGGCGGCGCTCCTCGTCGGGGGGTGGGCCACCATCCCGCTGCTGGGCGTGATCGGGGCGGTCAACGGCTGCCTGTCGGCCCTGAGCGGACCCTCCTCGCAGGCCATGACGAGGCTGACCGTGCCGCCCGAGCACCTCGCCTCCGCGGTGGCGCTGCGGCGGCTGCTGCAGACCAGCGCCGGGGTGGTCGGCTTCTCGCTCGGCGGCATCCTGGTCGCGGCGGTCGGGCCCGGTTGGGCGATCGCGGTCGACGCCACGACGTACGGCCTCGCGGCGCTGTGCTTCTCCCTGCTGCGCGTGCCGCACACCCGGCCGGAGGGCGTCCGGCCCTCGCTCCTCGCCGACCTGGGTGAGGGGGCACGCGAGGTGCTGCGGCACACCTGGCTCTGGCTCCTCATCGGGCAGGCGCTGCTCTACCACCTGTTCTACGGGGGAGCGCAGGGCGTGGTGGGCCCGATCGTGGTGGGCGACGGGATCGGGCGCTCCGCCTGGGGGCTCGCGCTCGGCGCACTCACCGCCGGGTTCTTCGTCGGCGGGCTGGTCTGCCTGCGCTGGCGTCCGGTGCGCGGCCTCTACGTCGGGACCGCCATGCTCTCGCTCACGGCGGCGTTCCCACTGGCGATGGCGATCTCCGACCAGCTCTGGGTGGTGCTGCTCGGTGCGTTCCTGCACGGCTTCGGCCTCGAGGTCTTCAGCATCAACTGGGATCTGTCGATCCAGCAGAACGTGCCCGAGGACCGGCTCTCCCGCGTCTACTCCTTTGACATCGTCGGCTCCTTCGTGGCGCGCCCGCTGGGCCTGGCGCTCACCGGCCCCGTGGCGGAGGCGGTCGGGCTGGACCGCTGGCTCGTGGTCGTCGGCGTCGTCATGGGCGGCTCCTCGCTGCTGGCCCTGCTCTCGCCCGACGTGCGCGGGCTCCGTCGCCAGGCCTGACCTGTTGTCGGGGCGTGTGGCCTCGGACACAATCGGCGCATGACCGCCCCCGCCCCGCGCTTCGTCGACGACCGTCTGGCCCACTGGGCAGCCGAGACCCCGGATGCAGAGGCCATGACCTACGGCCGGCGCACCTGGAGCTGGGCCGAGTGGGATGACCGGGTTCGCCGCGCGGCCGGCGGCCTGCGCGCCCTGGGCGTCGGCCGTGGCGACGTGGTGGCCTTCCTGGACAAGAACCACCCCGCGTGCGTCGAGATCAGCATGGCCGCCGGGTCGCTCGGCGCCGCCAACGCGATCATCAACTGGCGCCTCGCCGGTGAGGAGGTCGACTACGCGGTCAACGACAGCGGCGCCAGGGTCCTGGTCGTCGGCACCGAGCTGGTGCCGCTCGTCGAGCGGATCCGCGACCGGCTCCCGAGGGTGGAGAAGGTCATCGAGGTGACCCCGGACGGCGCCGAGGGGGACGAGTACGAAGCCTGGCTCGCCGGGTCCACGCCGGTCTCGCGGCCTGCGGAGGTCGACCCCGACGACACCTGCCTGGTGATGTACTCCTCCGGCACCACCGGACATCCCAAGGGCGTGATGCTCACGCACACCAACATGGTCGAGCACACGATCAACGCCCACGACGGCTGGGAGTTCGAGCCGGGTGACAAGAGCATGGTGGCGATGCCGCTCTTCCACGTCGGCGGCTCGTCGTACGTCCTGTTCGGGATCCACGACGGTATCCCCAGCATCATGACCCGCGAGCCGGACGGGGCGTCGCTGGCCGGTGCGATCCTCGGCGGGGCCAACCGGACCTTCCTGGTCCCGGCCGTGCTGGCGCAGGTGCTCCAGTCCGGGCCCGACGCGGTCAAGCTGTTCGGGGCGCTGAAGACCTACACGTACGGCGCGTCCCCGATGCCGCTGCCGCTGCTGCGCGCGGCCATGGAGGCCTGGCCCGACACCGACTTCATCCAGGTCTACGGGCTGACCGAGGTCGCCGGCGTCGCGACCCACCTGCTGGCCGACGTGCACCGCGACGCCGTCTCGTCGGGGCACCCCGAGCGGCTCGTGTCGGCCGGGCAGCCGCTCCCGGGCATGGAGCTGCGGATCGTCGACCCGGCAACGCTCGAGGACCTGCCGGCCGGGGAGCACGGCGAGATCTGGCTGCGCACCAAGCAGCTGATGAAGGGGTTCCTGGGCGAGCCCGAGGAGACGGCCCAGGTCGTCACCGAGGACGGCTGGTTCCGCACCGGGGACATGGGCAAGGTCGACGGCGAGGGCTACCTCTTCGTCGAGGACCGGCTCAAGGACATGATCATCAGTGGCGGGGAGAACATCTACTCGCCCGAGATCGAGCGGGTCCTGGCCGAGCACCCGGCGGTCATGGAGGTCGCGGTCATCGGAGTGCCCGACGACCGCTGGGGCGAGGTCGTCAAGGCGGTCGTGTCGCTCAAGCCCGGCACCGCTGCCACCGAGGACGAGCTGATCGCCTACTGCCGCGAGCACCTCGCGCACTTCAAGTGCCCGCGGTCGGTCGACGTCATCGAGGCACTCCCACGCAACCCGACCGGCAAGATCCTCAAGAGGGAGCTGCGGGCGCCGTACTGGCAGGGACGCGACCGCACCATCGTCTGACCTTGGCGGTCGAGTTCTCAGGACGCGCCGAGGCGCGTTGACGGGCATGCGCCCTCGCATCGACCCCTAGGGTTGCCGCGTGAACCTGCGACCGCTGCGCCACTTCGACTGGAGTCTCCGCTCGTGCGGGGTGCGCGGTCACGTCACCTACCGTCCCGACGAGCGGGAGCTGGCCGAGCGGCTGCGCGCCGAGACCGCGGTGGGGGAGGCCTGGCGGTGCCTGCGCTGCGAGGACTTCGTGCCCGGGCCGCCGCACGGCTCCGGCCCGGCCGAGGACGCCCCGCTGGTGCTGCGCGGCAAGGGGCTGCGCGACGCGTTGATCCTGAGGCTGCTGGCGGTCGAGCGGCTGGTGCGGGGGCTCCTGCTGGTCGCCCTCGCGTACGGCGTCTACAAGTTCGAGGGCGCCCGGGGGTCCCTGGAGCAGGTGTTCCGCGACTACCTCCCGCTGCTGCGGCCGATCGCCGACCGGCTGGGCGTCCACCTCGAGGACAGCGGCCCGGTCAAGCTGTTCGAGTCGGCACTGCGTGCCCAGCACTCGACGCTGCGCGAGGTCGCGATCGCGGTCCTCGCCTACGGCGTGCTGCAGCTGCTGGAGGCCACCGGCCTGTGGCTGATGAAGCGCTGGGGCGAGTACGTCGCCATGGTCGGCACGTCGATCTTCATCCCGCTGGAGGTCTACGAGCTGCTCCACACGGTCACGCCGTTCAAGCTCGCCGCCCTGGTGCTGAACGTGTTCGCTGTCCTCTACCTGCTGTGGACCAAGCGCCTCTTCGGCTTCCGCGGGGGCAAGGAGGCCTTCGAGGCGGAGCGGCACGGCGCGTCCCTGCTCGAGGTCGAGCGGGCGTCGGTGGACGCCCCGCGGACGCACTGACCGACCGGCTCAGCCGCCGAGCCGCTCGTTGAGCAGGCTGACGATGGGCCAGGCGCCCCGGGACCAGTTCGAGAAGACGGTGAAGGTGAGCCCCGACGAGGGCCGGTGCTGGCTGGTGAACGACACGCCGGCGTCGTACCCCTCCAGCCAGGCTCCGTCGTCGGTCGCGTGCAGGTGGAAACCGAGGCCGTAGCGCCTGCCCTCCTCCGGCCAGTCGCTGCGCGGCCGCAACATCTCGGCGACCCGCTGGGAGGAGACGATCCGTCCGGTGAGGAGGGCGTCCCAGAAGGCGCTGAGGTCGGTGAGCGTCGAGTAGATGCCGCCGTCACCGTTGCCGACCACGGGCAGGTGGAAGACGTTGGTCCGCAGACCCTCGGCCGCCAGGTAGCCGCGTGCGGCGCGTCCCGGCAGCTCGTCGGAACGCAGGAACCCGGTGTCGACCATGCCTGCGGGCTCGCACACCAGCGTTTGCACCAGCTCGTGGAAGTCCACGCCGCTCGCCCGCTCCGCCAGGAGGGCGAGCACGACGTAGCCGCCGTTGTTGTAGGCGAAGCGCTCGCCGGCGGGGGACACGGTCGCGTGCCCGCCCAGCACCGGCAGGTACTGCTCGGTCGTGGCCAGCTCGTGCACCGGCACCGGCATCACGTAGTCGTCGACGTCCAGGTCGTCCTCGTCGAGGTAGTCACCGATCCCGGACCGGTGCGCCAGCAGGTGCTCGACCGTCACGTCGTCGGCGACCAGGGGCAGGTCGCCACCGAGGAGCGACCGGGCGGTCGTGTCGAGGTCGAGCGTCCTGCTCTCGACCAGGCTCATGACCGCGAGCGCCGTCAGGGTCTTCGCTCCACTCGCGATGGCGAACTGTGTCTCGACCGTGTTCGGGATCGCGTGCGCGCGGTCGGCGTACCCGTGGGCCACGCACAGCTCGGTCGCGCCCGCGCGGTCGATGCGGACCACACCGGAGAACCCGGTGCGCCGGGCCACCTCGTCCACCTCGTCCGCGAGTGAGGGCATGGCGCCGAACCTAACAACCAGCCGCGTCGGGCGCTCACCCCGGACGGTGGCGTCCGCCGGCCGTCGGAGGAGCGCCGTCCGGGACTCCTCGGGGTGCTCCGGTGGTTCAGTCCGCCGAGACGCGTCGTTTCAGCAGCGCGATCGGGTGGACGAACCGGTATCCCACACCCCAGGTCGACACCATCCCGACGGCCTCCCAGCCCTCGGCGCCGAGCCGGTTGAGCTCCCCGAGGTCCTTCTCCACCTTCGTCAGGTCGGCGATCGTGTACTCCCAGCGGTCCATGGCGGCTCCCTTCACCTGGGTCCACGGTCACGCCGCCGATCACCGCCTCCCAGAGGCGTCTGTCATCTGATCGGTGGCTCAGTCACCGCCGGTCGGGTGGCCTCCGTGTCGGCGGTGAGCCAGCAACCGGCTTAGGCGCGCAAACGGTTGCCCAGTCACCGCCGACCGGGCGGCCGGCGGCTGCTCAGCCCGGCACCCGGAAGCCGCGGAACGTGACCTCACGTCTCGTCCGGAACCCCAGCCGGTGGTAGAGCGCTACGGCGGTGCTGTTGTCGGTGGCGACGTGGAGCAACGGCCGCTCGTCCCGGGCGGCGATGCGCGAGGCGAGCACGCCGACGAGCGTGCCCGCCAGTCCACGACCCCTGGACTCGGTTGCCACGCACACGCTGCTGATCTCGGTCCATCCCGGCGGCCGCAGCCGTTCCCCGGCCATGGCGACCAGCCGCCCGCCGTCTCGGATCCCGACGTAGCCGCCCATCTCGATGGTGCGCGACCAGAACGGTCCGGGGCGGGTGCGGGCGGCGAGGCGGAGCATGTCGGGTACGTCGGGCGGGCCGAGCTCCACGACGTCGGTGCCGGCAGCGGGCCGTTCGACCACGCCGGAGTCCGCGACCAGCTGGAGGCCCTCCATGGTGAAGACCGGTGCCCAGTCCGACGGAGGAGTGGCGGGCGAGCTGAAGAGGTCGGCGAACCCGCCGGCGCCGAGGAGCTGAGCCAGGCCGGACCAGTCGTCGAGGTGAGGCCGGACCGGTACGGCGACGAACGTGGCCACGTCCGGCGCGTACGTCAGGGCGCCGCCGTGGCGTCGAGCCAGATGCGCATGGTGGCCGCGCAGCGACTCCCCGACCGGGTCGTCGAGGGCGGTCAGGCCGTCGGGTCGTCCCATCTGCGGCAAGGCGGTTGCTCAGCCCACCGGCAGGCCGCGGGCGCGCAGCGCCTCGCGCAGACTCGCGGCGTCGGTGAAGAGGAGCGCGTCCAGCCCGGCCGCGGCGGCCGCGGCGACGTTGGTGTGGCGGTCGTCGACGAAGACCAGCCTGTCCAGCGGGAGGCCGGTGCGGTGGCGGACGATCTCGAAGATCCGCGGGTCCGGCTTGGCCACGCCCTCGGTGCCCGACACGATGACGTCCTCGAGCAGGTCCAGGAAGGGGTAGGCCGCACGGCCGTGCGGGAAGAGCTCGTCGGACCAGTTGGTCAGGCCCCACATCGGCACCCCGGCCTCGTGCAGGGCGCGGACGATGTCCACCGACCCGGGCACCTCGCCGACCAGCGAGGCGGGGAAGTGGACCCGGTAGGCGCGCGCGTGGTCGAGCCAGTGCGGGTGGCTGCGCGCCACCTCGGCCTCGGCCGTGTCCCAGTCCTGGCCGGAGTCGGGGCCGTGGTTGTAGGCCATGAAGTCGAAGTCGTCGGCCTCGAGGAACCGCCTGGCCTCGTCGGGCCCCACACCGGCCGCGATCGCGGCGTACGGCTGCCAGTCGATGAGCACGTTGCCGAGGTCCCAGACCACCCCGGACGGCACGACGACCCCGGACGGAGGTCCGTCCGGGATCGTCGACATCTGCCGGCTTGCGGGGCTCAGGCCCAGCGCTCCGACGCCGGCACGAAGTCGAGCGTGCGGTCGCCGGTGTAGATCTGCTTGGGACGCGCGATCTTCTGCTCCTTGTCCTGGACCAGCTCGAGCCACTGGGCCAGCCAGCCGGGCGTACGCCCGATGGCGAACAGGACGGTGAACATCTCCGGCGGGAACTGGAAGGCCTCGTAGATCAGGCCGGAGTAGAAGTCGACGTTGGGGTAGAGCTTGCGGGAGACGAAGTACTCGTCCTCCAACGCGATCTTCTCCAGCTCCTGGGCGATCTCGAGCAGCGGGTTGACCCCGGTGACCTCGAAGACGTCGTCGCAGGCCTTCTTGATGATCTTCGCGCGCGGGTCGTAGTTCTTGTAGACCCGGTGGCCGAAGCCCATGAGCTTCTCGTTGCCGTTCTTCACGCCGTCGATGAAGGCGGGGATGTTCTCCTTCGACCCGATCCGGCGCAGCATCCGCAGGACCGCCTCGTTGGCGCCACCGTGCAGCGGGCCGTAGAGAGCGCCGACGCCGCCGGCGACCGCGGAGTACGGGTCGACCTGCGAGGAGCCGATCGAGCGGACCGCGTTTGTCGAGCAGTTCTGCTCGTGGTCGGCGTGCAGGATGAACAGCACGTCGAGGGCCTTGACCAGGCGCTCGTCGGCCTCGAACTTGCGCTCGCTCATCTTGAACAGCATGGAGAGGAAGTTGGCGGTGTAGCCGAGCTCGTTGTCGGGGTAGACGAACGGCTTGCCCTGCGCGTGGCGGAAAGACCAGGCGCCCAGCGTCGGCATCTTCGCGATCATCCGCACGATCTGCATGTGCCGGTTGTCGGCGTCGGAGATGTTCCGCGCGTCGGGGTAGAACGTCGAGAGCGCGCCGACGGAGGCCATCAGCATGCCCATGGGGTGGGCGTCGTAGCGGAAGCCCTCCATGAAGCTCTTGACGTTCTCGTGGACGAACGTGTGGTAGGTGATCTCGTGCACCCACGACTCGTACTCGGCCTTGGTGGGCAGCGATCCGTGGATCAGGAGGTAGGCCACCTCGAGGAAGTTGGACTTCTCCGCGAGCTGCTCGATCGGGTAGCCGCGGTACTCGAGGATGCCCTTCTCTCCGTCGATGAAGGTGACGGCGCTGCGGCACGAGGCGGTGTTCACGAAGCCCGGGTCGTAGACCGCCAGGCCCGGCTGCTCGTCTCCGGTCTTGATCTTCCCGATGTCGGCAGCCTTGATGGTGCCGTCGAGGATCGGGACGTCGTACTCCTGTCCGGTGCGGTTGTCACGGACGGTGAGAGAATCAGTCACCGGGCCAACTTAGTCCGCCGGTCCGCCGGGGGCGAATCCGGGGGCTCGCGGTTTTGACCTGACCGGAGCGCTGCGCCTACTCTTGACGGTCGCGACTCCTGCCGCTCTCCGACCAACCGCTGTGCGGTCGAGGGGCAGTCCCGGAAGCCTCGAAGAGGCAAGCCGGGCCGTGTTCGTCAGAAGCCGCCGCACCACCACCCGACCGGACAGATCCGGACGGGTCCTACGAACGAGGAAAGTAGATCAGCCGTGCGTACGTACAGCCCCAAGCCCGCTGACATCCAGCGTGAGTGGCACGTCATCGACGCCGAGGACGTGGTCCTCGGTCGTCTCGCCGTGACGACCGCCAACCTGCTGCGTGGCAAGCACAAGCCGACCTTCGCCCCCCACATGGACATGGGCGACTTCGTCATCATCGTGAACGCCGAGAAGGTCGCCCTCTCCGGCACGAAGAAGACGACCAAGCTGGCCTACCGCCACTCCGGTTACCCGGGTGGCCTCTCGGCCACCCCGATCGGTGAGGTCCTCGAGAAGGACGCTCGCAAGGCCATCGAGAAGGCCGTCTGGGGCATGCTCCCCAAGAACCGTCTCGGCCGTCAGATCCTGAAGAAGCTCAAGGTCTACTCGGGCCCGAACCACCCGCACCAGGCCCAGCAGGCCACGCCCTTCGAGATCGTCCAGGTCTCCCAGTAATCCGTCTGAAAGACTGAGTGAGGAATACCGTGGCTGAGACCACCGAGAACACCACCGAGGTCGAGGAGACCTTCGAGACCAACGAGCAGGGCGTCGCCTACAGCTCGGAGAGCGCGCCGTCGGCCGACGCTCCGCAGCGTCCCGCGACCATCGCCCCCGCGAACGCCACCGGCCGCCGCAAGGAGGCCGTCGCCCGCGTCCGCCTGGTGCCCGGCACCGGCGTCTGGACCGTCAACGGTCGCACGCTGGACTCGTACTTCCCGAACAAGCTGCACCAGCAGGTCGTCAACGAGCCCTTCGCCGAGCTGCAGCTCGAGGGCCGCTTCGACGTCATCGCCCGCATCCACGGCGGCGGCATCACCGGCCAGGCCGGCGCGCTGCGCCTCGGCGTGGCCCGTGCGCTCAACGCCATCGACGTCGAGGCCAACCGCCCCTCGCTGAAGAAGGCCGGGCTGCTCACGCGCGACGCCCGCGTCATCGAGCGCAAGAAGGCCGGTCTGAAGAAGGCGCGCAAGGCGCCGCAGTTCAGCAAGCGCTGACGCACTTGTAGTTTGGGCCGCATGACGCCCAGACTTTTCGGCACGGACGGGGTCCGGGGCCTGGCCAACGGTCAACTGACCGCTGAGCTGGCCCTGGACCTTTCCGTTGCTGCTGCCCGTGTCCTGGCCGACCGCGGCGAGTTCGTGGGCCACCGCCCGCTCGCCGTCGTCGGCCGGGACACGCGCATCTCCGGACAGTTCCTCGAGTCCGCCGTCGTCGCGGGCCTCGCCTCGGCGGGCGTCGACGTCCTCCTGCTGGGCGTGCTGCCCACGCCGGGCGTCGCCCACCTCACCGGGTCGCTCGGCGCCGACCTCGGCGTGATGCTCTCGGCCTCTCACAACGCGATGCCCGACAACGGGATCAAGTTCCTCGCCCGCGGCGGCCTCAAGCTCGACGACGCGATCGAGGCCGAGATCGAGCGCCACCTCCACCAGGAGTGGGACCGGCCCACGGGCGGGTCGGTCGGTCGCGTGAGCAGCCACCCGACCGCGGTCGAGGAGTACGCCGCGCACCTCGACTCCACGCTGCGCAAGACGCTGTCCGGGCTGACCGTGGTCCTCGACTGCGCCGAGGGTGCGGCGTACGACGCCGGCCCGCGCGCGCTGCGCCAGGCCGGGGCGACCGTGATCCCCATCCACGCCGAGCCCAACGGGCTCAACATCAACGACGGCTGCGGGTCCACCCACCTCGAGCCGCTGCGCAAGGCGGTCCTCGAGCACGGTGCCGACGCCGGCTTCGCGCTCGACGGTGACGCCGACCGCTGCCTGGCCGTCGACCACGACGGGGAGGTCGTCGACGGGGACCAGATCCTCGCGATCCTCGCGCTCGCCCTCGCCGAGACCGGGCAGCTGGCCAAGGACACCGTGGTCGCCACCGTGATGAGCAACCTCGGCTTCGTGCACGCCATGAAGGGCGCGGGGCTCGGGGTGCGGCAGACGAAGGTCGGGGACCGCTACGTCCTCGAGGCCATGAAGATCTCCGGCTACTCCCTCGGCGGCGAGCAGTCGGGCCACGTGATCATGAGCGAGTACGCCACCACCGGGGACGGCATCCTCACCGCGCTGCACGTTCTGGAGCGGATGGCCGCGACCGGTAAGAGCCTCCAGGAGCTGGCCGCCGTCGTCTCCCGCCTGCCGCAGGTGCTCGTCAACGTGCCCAACGTGGACAAGGCCCGCGCCGACGAGGACGCGGTCCTGGCCGCCGCCGTGGCCGAGGAGGAGGCGATCCTCGGCGAGACGGGTCGGGTGCTGCTGCGCCCATCGGGCACCGAGCCGCTGGTGCGCGTGATGGTCGAGGCAGGGACCTACGACGAGGCGCACGCCGTCGCCGGCAGGCTCGCGGAGGTCGTCAGGTCCCAGCTCTCGCTGGGATGACCGAGCCGGGGTGACTAGAGCTTGCGCACCCGCACGTAGCGCACGGAGTGGTCGCGGTCCTTGCGCAGCACGAGCGTCGCGCGGGAGCGGGTGGGCAGGACGTTCTGGACCAGGTTCGGGCCGTTGATGGTGTCCCAGATCCGCTCCGCCTCGGCGACCGCCTCGTCCTCGCTGAGGGCGGCGTACTTCGCGAAGTAGGAGCCCGGGTCCCGGAAGGCCGTCTCGCGCAGGCGCAGGAACCGCTCGACGTACCAGCTGCGGATGTGGCCGGTGCCGGCGTCGACGTACACGCTGAAGTCGAAGAAGTCGCTCAGGGTCAGGCCGGTGCGGCCGTCCTCGCGCACGCGGGCCGGCTGGAGGACGTTGAGACCCTCGATGATCACGATGTCCGGGCGGCTGATGACGACCTTCTCGTCGGGCACCACGTCGTAGACGAGGTGGGAGTACGTCGGGGCCTCGACCTCGTCCTTGCCGGACTTGATGTCCACGACGAAGCGGAGCAGCGCGCGGCGGTCGTAGGACTCCGGGAAGCCCTTGCGCTGCAGCAGGCCCCGGCGCTCGAGCTCGGCGTTGGGGTAGAGGAAGCCGTCGGTCGTCACCAGCGCGACGTTGGGGTGCTCGGGCCAGTGGGCCAGCATCTGCTGGAGCACGCGGGCGGTGGTCGACTTGCCGACGGCGACCGATCCGGCGAGGCCGATCACGAACGGCGTGCGCGGGGGGACACGGCGGTGCAGGAAGTCCTCCTGCTGGCGGTGCAGCCGCCCCGCGGACTCGACGTACAGGCTGAGCAGGCGGGAGAGCGGAAGGTAGACCTCCTCGACCTCCTCGAGGTCGAGCTGGTCGCCCAGGCCCCGCAGCCGGCGGATCTCCTCCGGGGTCAGCGGGTTCCGGGTCTCCTGCGCGAGGGCGGCCCAGGCGGAACGGTCCAGCTCGATGTACGGCGAGGACTCGCGGCCGGCGTCCTCGGGACCACCGTTGTGGACCCCGCCGTTGGCAGACATGCGGGCGATTGTTGCAGCCCCGTCGGGGGCTCCGCCCCCGACCACCCCCTGCTGGGACTGCGCCCCGGACCCCGGGCATGGGGACCGCATCCGCGACGTCGCGCTCTCGTAGAGTGGCGCCCATGTGCGGAATCGTGGGCTACGTCGGGGAGAAGCAGGCGCAGGCCGTCGTCATCGAGGGGCTCCGTCGGCTCGAGTACCGCGGCTACGACTCGGCGGGTGTCGCGCTCGTGGACGAGGGCAACGTCGCGTGGCAGAAGCGCGCCGGCAAGCTGGCGAACCTCGAGAAGGCCATCGTCGACGCACCGCTGGCGGCCTCCACGACCGGCATCGGCCACACCCGCTGGGCCACCCACGGGGCGCCGAACGACGTCAACGCCCACCCGCACCTGGGCCGCGAGGGACGCCTGGCCCTGGTCCACAACGGCATCATCGAGAACTTCATGGAGCTGCGCGCCGAGCTCGAGAGCGCCGGCCACGAGCTGGTCTCGGAGACCGACACGGAGGTCGCGGCACACCTGCTCGAGCTCGAGCTGGCCGCCGGGGCCGACCTGACCACGGCGATGCAGCACGTGTGCTGCCGACTCGAGGGCGCGTTCACGCTCGTCGCCCTGGACGCCCAGGACCCGTCCCGGGTCGTCGCGGCCCGACGCAACTCGCCGCTGGTCGTCGGGCTGGGGGAGGGCGAGAACTTCCTCGGCTCCGACGTCGCCGCGTTCATCGAGCACACCCGCGAGGCGATGGAGCTCGGACAGGACCAGGTCGTGACGATCACCCGCGAGGGCGTCTCGGTCACCGGCTTCGACGGCAGCCCGTCGGAGGGTCGCCGCTACCACGTCGACTGGGACCTGTCGGCCGCCGAGAAGGACGGCCACGACTGGTTCATGCGCAAGGAGATCTACGAGCAGCCGCGCGCCGTGGCCGACTCGCTGCTGGGGCGTCGTACGCCCGCGGGGCTGCTGCAGCTCGACGAGATGCGGCTCTCGGACGACGAGCTGCGCGACATCGACAAGATCATCATCATCGCGTGCGGCACGTCGTTCTACGCCGGGATGGTCGCCAAGTACGCCATCGAGCACTGGACCCGGATCCCGGTCGAGGTCGAGCTGGCCTCGGAGTTCCGCTACCGCGACCCGATCCTCGACTACTCCACGCTGGTCGTCGCGATCAGCCAGTCGGGGGAGACCGCCGACACGCTGCAGGCGATCCGGCACGCGCGGCTGCAGCGCTCCAAGGTGCTGGCGATCTGCAACACCAACGGCTCGACGATCCCGCGCGAGTCCGATGCCGTCATCTACACCCACGCCGGCCCGGAGATCGGGGTGGCGTCGACCAAGGGCTTCCTGACCCAGCTGGTGGCCTGCTACCTGCTCGCGCTCTACCTCGCACAGGTCAAGGGCACCCGCTACGGCGACGAGATCACCGAGATCGTGGACCAGCTCGACTCGATGCCGGCCCACATCCAGGCGGTGCTCGATGCCGACGAGGCGGTCTACGCCCTGGCCCGCGAGCACGTGGGGGCACGCTCGGTGCTCTTCCTGGGGCGCCACGCCGGCTACCCGGTCGCGCTCGAGGGCGCCCTGAAGCTCAAGGAGCTGGCCTACCTGCACGCCGAGGGGTTCGCCGCCGGGGAGCTCAAGCACGGCCCCATCGCCCTGGTCGAGGACCGGCTGCCGGTGCTGTGCGTCGTGCCTCCCCAGGGGCGCGACCAGCTCCGCGACAAGATGCTGAGCGGCATCCAGGAGGTCCGGGCGCGGGGGGCGCGGACGATCTGCCTGGCCGAGGAGGGCGACGAGTCGATCGCGCCGTACGCCGACGTGCTGCTGCGGCTGCCCAAGGTGCCGGTGCTGCTCCAGCCGCTGGTGGCCGTGGTGCCGCTGCAGCTCTTCGCCTGCGAGCTGGCCACCGCCCTCGGCCACGACGTGGACCAGCCCCGCAACCTGGCCAAGTCCGTCACGGTCGAGTAGGCGCCGTGGCCGTCATCGGGGTGGGCATCGACGTGTGCGACATCGCGCGCTTCGAGGAGTCCCTCGCGCGCACGCCCGGCCTCGTGCACCGGCTCTTCACGCCGCACGAGGCCGGCCGCCCGCCGGCCTCGCTGGCGGCCCGCTTCGCCGCCAAGGAGGCCCTGGCCAAGGCCTTGGGCGCCCCCGTCGGGATGGCCTGGCACGACGCCGAGGTGGTCTCCGAGGAGTCGGGCCGGCCCCGCTTCGACCTCCGCGGCACCGTGCGCGCCCGGGCCGACGAGCTCGGCGTCGCCTCCGTCCACCTCTCCCTCTCCCACGACGCCGGCATCGCCTCGGCGATGGTGGTGCTCGAGAGCTGATCGAGTCGTGTGGTTCACAGTGCGCCAGGGCGCACGCTAAGCCGCACGAGTCGGGACTCCGAGTCGCCGCAGGTCGCCGGCGACCCGCCACGGCTCCTCCCTCAGCTCGCGCGCAGTGCACCGCACGACCAGACGGTCCGGTGAGATCAGCTGACGTTGGCGGACCAGGTCTTCCTCCCAGTGGCTGGCCTCCATGTGGAAGGAGCCGTCCACTTCGAGCACCAGGACCCGACCATCCGGAAGTCGCCACTCACAGTCGGTGAAGCGGGGTCGTCCGCCTGCATCGACCCGGCTCACCTGGCGGTCGGGTGTGGCAAGGCCGTGGTGGCGGCACAGTCGCACGACGTCGAGCTCGGCCACCGACTGCGATCCCGCAGCGATGTCACCGATCACCTCGCGGAACATCGGGGCCCAGCGCAGCGGCCGCAGCACCTTGACCCAGGACAGCAGGGACACCGGATCGGCGAGCTGCTGCTGGACGACCGCCGCCACGACACCTTGGGCCGTGCGTCGCGAGCGCTGGTAGGCCCCGAACAGCAGAACCGCCGGCTCGATGCGGCAGCGGGGGAGGCCGGTCCCGGGGGCTCGCATCGCCGCGATGTCGCGTCGGGTGCGGTGGAAGTCGATGCCCGACACGTCGTCGACCTCGAGCTCGTCGGGGATCAGGACCGTCACGTCGTCACGATGCCAGCTGCGCAGCCCGGCCACCTCCGCCGCCGTCAGGCCACCGACGACGGCCTGCGGCCCCGCGTGGAGCACTCCCAGCCACATCAGCTGGCCCCGCGACAGCGGCCCCGTCGTCGTACTGACCACCATCGGGGAGCGCTGCGCCCAGCGTCCGGCGGCGATCTGGTTGCGGACCCGCCAGCGGTCGACGCCGAGCTCGCCGAGCTGCCGACGCGACAACATCCCCTCCTGGCTCGCCGCCAAGCCGCGCCAGGCATCCTCGTCGCTCATGGGTTGCAGACTGCCTGTTCTGCCGCTCCGGCGGTCGTCGTCGTCCACAGCCCTCGGGTCGTGTGGCTGGGAGTGCGCCATGGAGCACCCTGGGGGGCACGACCCGGTTAGGTTGGCCCCCATGAGGAGTGCGCACACCGTCGAGCAGGTGCGGGCGGCCGAGGCGGAGCTGATGGCGCGGCTGCCGGACGGCGTCCTGATGCAGCGCGCCGCGGCCGGCCTGGCCTACGCCGTGGTGGACCTGCTCGGTGGGGCGTACGGGCGCCGGGTGCTGCTCCTCATCGGCTCCGGCAACAACGGCGGGGACGCGTTGTACGCCGGCGCGAGGCTGGCGCGACGCGGGTGCCGGGTGGAGGCGTGGCTGCTGTCGGACCGGGCGCACGAGGCGGGCGTGGCCGCGCTCCGGTCAGCGGGTGGCCGGGCCGAGCGCTGGTCCCCGCAGGCGCGACCGTCGCAGGACGCGCCGGACGTGGTCGTCGACGGGATCGTCGGGATCGGCGGGCGTGGTGGGCTGGGCAGCGAGGCCGTGGCGGCCCTCGCCGCGGTGCGCGGCGTCCCGGTCGTGGCCGTCGACAACCCGTCCGGGGTCGGGGTCGACTCCGGCGAGCTCGACGGTGAGCACGTCCGCGCGGCCGTGACCATCACCTTCGGCACCCACAAGATCGCCCACCTCGTCGATCCCGCGGCTGCGGCGTGCGGCGTGGTGCAGCTCGTCGACATCGGCCTCGACCTCCCGCCGGCGCCCGTCGAGGCCCTCCAGTCGGACGACGTGGCGACCCTGCTGCCGCGGCCCCGCCCGGACGCGCACAAGTACACCCGCGGCGTGGTCGGCGTCCGCTCCGGCTCCGCGGCCTATCCCGGCGCCGGCCTGCTCAGCGTCGCGGGCGCGGCCACCGGCCTGTGCGGCATGGTCCGCTACGTGGGGGACCGCGCCGTCGCGGACCGGGTGCGCGAGGCGCACCCGGAGGTCGTCGGCGAGGGCCGGGTGCAGGCCTGGGTCGTCGGCTCCGGCGGCGGGGAGCACGCGGGCCGCGAGCTCGCCGCCGCGCTCGAGGACGGCGTCCCCGTCGTGGTCGACGCCGACGCGCTCGCCCTCGTGGGCGGCCGGCCGGCCCCGAGTACGGTCCTCACCCCCCACGCCGGCGAGCTCGCCGCGATGCTCGGCACCGAGCGCGCGGAGATCGAGACCAGGCCCCTCCACCACGTCCGGCGGGCCGCCGACGAGCTCGGGGCCGTGGTGCTGCTCAAGGGCCGGCACACGCTGGTGGCCGAGCCGGAGGGCCGGGTCCGGGTCAGCACGACGGGCGTCCCGTGGCTGGCCACGGCCGGTGCCGGCGACGTCCTGGGCGGGCTCGTCGGGGCGCTCCTCGCGGCCGGCCTGGAGCCCTTCGACGCCGCCTCCGTGGGCTCCTGGCTGCACGGTGCCGCCGCGACCCTGGCCTCCGGCGGCGGACCCCTCGTGGCCGGCGACGTGGCCCGCCACGTCCCCGCCGTGGTGCGGCAGCTGCCGTCCCGCGCCTGACGGGTCCTCGTCGGACGAAGGTCGCCGGATGGGAGAATCGGTCCCCATGAGCCCCTCGACGGTCGCGCGCGCCGAGATCGTGGTCGACCTGGCGGCCGTCCGGCACAACGTCGCGACGCTGCGTCGCGCGGTCGATCCCGACGGGTCCGGAGCGGTCCGGATGATGACCGTCGTGAAGGCCGACGGCTACGGCCACGGCATGGTCGAGGTCGCCGCGGCCGCCCGCGAGGCGGGTGCCGAGTGGCTCGGGGTCGCCACCATCGACGAGGCGATGGCCCTGCGCGCCGCGGGCGACACCGGGCGGGTGCTGTGCTGGCTGACCGTGCCGGGTGAGCGGTACGCCGACCCGGTCGCCGCCGATGTCGACGTCACCGCCTCCACGGTCCCCGGGCTGGACGAGATCGCCGATGCCGCCCGCCGGCTCCAGCGACCTGCACGGGTGCAGCTCAAGATCGACACCGGCCTGTCCCGCGGTGGCGCGACGGCCGCCGACTGGCCCGGGCTGGTCGCCGCCGCGGCCCGCCTGGAGCAGGAGGGGCTGGTCCGGGTCACCGGCATCTGGTCGCACTTCGCCTGCAGCGACGAGCCCGACCACCCCGCCAACGACGCCCAGGAGGCGGCCTTCCGACAGGCCCTCGAGGTCGCCGAGGCGGCCGGGCTGCGCCCCGAGGTCCGGCACCTGGCCAACTCGGCGGGCGCCCTGCTGCGGCCGTCCTCACGGTTCGACCTGGTCCGGTGCGGGCTCGCGTCGTACGGCCTCGACCCCGCGCCGGGCCACACCGCCGACCTGGGCCTGGTGCCCGCCATGACCGCGCGCGCGACGCTGGCGCTGACCAAGCCGGTCGCCGCCGGCGCCGGCGTCTCCTACGGCCACACCTGGATCGCCCCGCAGCCCACGACCGTCGGGCTGGTCCCGGTGGGGTACGGCGACGGGGTGCCGCGACACGCGTCCAACACCGCGGAGACCTGGGTGGGCGGCAAGCGCCGCCCGGTGCGCGGACGCATCTGCATGGACCAGCTCGTCGTGGACCTCGAGGGGGACCAGGCACGGGCCGGTGACGAGGTGGTGCTCTTCGGCACCGGCCGCGACGGCGAGCCGACCGCCCAGGACTGGGCCGAGGCCTGCGGCACCATCTCCTACGAGATCGTCACCCGGATCGGCGGCCGGTTCGCCCGCCGTCACGTCCATCCCGATCGAGGAGACGAATGAACACCCCACGAAACCGCGGCCTTCCCCCGCTTCGCTCCTCCAGCCCACGCTTCCGCGGGGACCCCGAATGAGCGTCAGACGCAGGATCCTGGGAGCTGCCGCCGGTGCGGCCGGCATCGCGGTGGCCGGCACCGCCGTCGGGGTCGCCCGGCACCGGCGAGTCATCGCCCGCCGCGGGGCCGGCGACGCGACGCCCTTCGGCTCGCTGCGCTCCAAGCCGATCACGGTCGTCGCCGACGACGGCGTCCCGCTCCACGTCGAGGTCGACGAGTTCGTCCCCGACGACAGCGGCCGCCGGCGTACCCGGGGCTCGGCGCAGCCGCCGCTGACCGTGGTCTTCTGCCACGGCTACGCGCTCAACCTCGACTGCTGGCACTTCCAGCGGGCCGGCTACCGCGGCCTGGTCCGGGCGGTCTTCTACGACCAGCGCTCCCACGGCCGCTCCGGCCGCTCGACGCTGGGGCACGCGACCATCGACCAGCTCGGCCGCGACCTCAAGCAGGTCCTCGACGAGGTCGTCCCCGAGGGGCCCGTGGTGCTGGTCGGCCACTCGATGGGCGGCATGACGATCATCGCGCTGGCCGAGCAGCACCCCGAGCTCTTCGGCGACCGCATCGCGGGGGTGGCGCTGATCTCCACCACCGCCGGCGGGCTCGACCCCAGCCGGATCCTGCTGCCGATCGTGCCGCTGTCGATCGGCGGCGAGATCACCCATCGGGCGGTGCGCCTGCTCGGGCGCGGCCACAAGAGCGTCGACCGAGTACGCCGGCTCGGGCGCAGCGTGGCCACGGTCGCCACCGACCTCTTCGCATTCGGCGACGCCGTGCCCGCGGCGTACGTGGACTTCGTCGACCAGATGCTCTCGGACACGCCGTTCGAGGTCGTCGCGGAGTTCTTCGGCAGCTTCCGGCTGCTCGACAAGTTCCACGCCGTCGCGCCGCTGGCGGAGGTCCCGACCGCGGTCATCTGCGGCACCGCCGACCGGCTCACCTCGGTCGGGCACAGCCGCAAGCTGCACGCCAACATCCCCGGCTCGACCCTCCTGGAGTGCGAGAAAGCAGGCCACATGGTGATCATGGAGCGCCACGACCAGGTCAACGCCGAGCTCGACCAGCTCATCGCCGCGGCCGCCGGACTGGTGGACACCCGATGAGCCTGGAGATCCGCCGCGTGGGCCCGGACGAGGCCGAGGAGGTGCGGGCCGTCGTGCTGCCGGCCTTCGAGGCCCGCCCGCAGCTCCACCCGCCGGCTGCTGCACTGAGCGAGAGCCTGACGGAGCTGGCGGCCCTGCTGGCGAACGGCGCCGGCGGCCTGGTGGCGCGCTTCGAGGGCCAGGACGTCGGCGCCCTGGTGCTCGACCCCAAGGGCACCACGATGTACCTCCGACGCTTCGGGGTGCTGCCCTCCGCCCAGGGGCACGGCATCGCGAAGATGCTCATCGACGCCGCGGTCGACGCCGCCAACGGCTTCGACGACCTGACGGTCGTCACCCGCGAGGAGCTGCCGCGAACCCGCCGCTTCTGGGAGCGGCAGGGCTTCCGCGAGATCCGGCGCTCCTCGCCCAACGTCGAGCTGCGTCGTCCGCTGCGCACGTTCCTCTTCGACGCCCCCGACGCCGAGTCGATGCGGGCGATAGGCCGGGCGCTGGCCGGTCAGCTGAACGCCGGCGACCTGATCGTGCTGAGCGGGGAGCTCGGGGCGGGCAAGACGACGTTCACGCAGGGGATCGGTGCCGGCCTCGAGGTCCGCGGCGACGTCACCTCGCCGACGTTCGTGATCGCCCGCGAGCACCCCTCGCTCGTCGAGGGGCCGGGCCTCGTGCACGTGGACGCCTACCGGCTCGGCGGCATCGGCGAGCTCGACGACCTCGACCTCGATGCCTCCCTCGATGAGTCGGTGACCGTCGTGGAGTGGGGGGAGGGCGTGGCCGAGGGGCTGGCCGAGTCCCGGCTGGAGGTGCGGATCATCCGGGCCCTGGCCGACGACGACGTCGACTCCGAGCTCGACCCGCGACGCGTCCTGATGACCCCGATCGGGCCGCGCTGGTACTCGATGGAGGTGCCCTCCAGCCAGCGGCCCCCGCTGGCGGAGAAGCTGAACGAGAACCTCCTCCTCGACTTCACGCGCTGCTCGGAGTCGGAGCTGACCGAGCTCGACCCGAGCATCCCGCTGCCCCTGGCGCTGATGGTCGCCGAGCACGCCGGTGGCGTGGTCATGGTCCACAACAGCTGGCGTGACGAGTGGGAGCTGCCCGGCGGGCAGATCGGCGAGGGCGAGACCGCTCGCGAGGCGGCGGAGCGCGAGTTCCTCGACGAGACCGGCACCGCCGCCGGCGAGGTGGAGTTCGTCGGGGTCGGGACGGTCCAGCTCGGCCACGAGCGGCGCATCGAGTTCGTCGCGGTGTACCGCACGGTGCTCGGCGCCGAGGTGGACTTCACCCCGAACGACGAGATCGACGAGGTGTGCACCTGGGACCTGGTCGCCGACCTGCCCGGGATGTCCGGGATCGACGCGCACCTGGCCGAGCTCGCGCTGGAGCGCCCGGAGGTCCCGGACGTGGCCGCCTCCCAGTAGCCTCGACCCGTGCTGCTCGCCTTCGACACCGCCACGCCCTACGTCTCCGTCGCCCTGCACGACGGCCGGGACGTCGTGGCCGAGCTGGTCTCGGAGCGGCCGATGAAGCACGGCGAGCAGCTGGCTCCCCTGATCGCGCAGGCGCTGGAGCAGGCCGGGACCACCCGCCAGGACCTCACCGCGATCGCGGTCGGTGTCGGGCCCGGGCCGTTCACAGGCCTGCGGGTCGGGCTGGTGACGGCGCGCACGCTGGGCTTCGTCCTCGGGATCCCGGTGCACGGCGTGTGCTCGCTCGACGTGCTGGCCGTCGAGGCGGTCGACTCGGGTGCCGTGTCCGGTCACTTCGTGGTGGCGACCGACGCCCGGCGCAAGGAGATCTACCTCGCGTCGTACGACGCCGAGGGGACCCGCCTGCACGGGCCGCTGGTCGAGCACCCCGGAGCCGCTGCGACCGAGCTGCCAGTAGTGGGTGAGGGCGCGACCCTCTACCCCGACGCGTTCCCGAACGCCGCCGGCCCGGCCCGGCCGAGCGCGGGCTGGCTCGCCCGGGTGGTGACCGAGGGACGCGGCGAGGTGTGCGACCCGGAGCCGCTCTACCTGCGCCGTCCCGACGCCGTGGCGCCCGGACGCCCCAAGCCCGTCTCGTGATCCGCACCGCCACGGCCGACGACGTCGCTGCCGTCGCGGCTCTCGAGATCGGCAACCTCGGCATCGACGCCTGGTCCGAGGGGCTGGTCGCCGAGGCCGTGGCCGGGCGGCTGCCGACCCTCCACGTGCTCGTGGCCGAGGTCGAGGGTGAGGTGGTCGGCCACGCGGTGGCCAGCATCGTGGCCGACGTGGCCGAGCTCCAACGGATCTCGGTCGACCGCGCCCATCGGCGTACCGGCCTGGCCACGGCACTGCTCGCCGCGGTGCGCGAGCTCGCGCTCGGCGGCGAGGCGGACCGGCTGGTGCTGGAGGTCCGTGAGGACAACGCCGGCGCGAAAGCGTTCTACCAGGGCGAGGGCTTCGCCGAGGTGGGCCGCCGCCGGCACTACTACAAGGACGGCGCCACCGCGGTCGTCCTCAGCCTGGGGCTGGGACGCCGCGATGGCGCCGTCGGTGGTTGAAGCAGCCGTGCCTTACGGCAGGTAGTACGTCGGGTTCGGCAGCTTGACCGCGCGGTCCGAGGAGCCGCCGATCAGGTCGCTGAATTGGTCACCCAGGTTGGCGATGATGTGCAGGCCCATGTCGTCCTGGACGTGCTTGCGGGTCGACGCCTTGTAGTCGATCGTCGAGCACTTGGTCGCGTCGCCGTCCAGCGAGCAGTCGACGTACGCCGGGGGCTCGTCGGTGCTGGTCCACTTGGTGAAGTAGTACTGCGAGCGGAAGAGCGAGTTGTCGGTCTTGGTGTCGTAGTAGTACTTCGCGAGGTTGTCGAGCGTGGCGGTGCGCTGCGCGTTGTTGCGACCGGTCAGGCCGACGACCTTGCAGCCACCTGCGGCAGCGGCGCGGACGACCTTGACCATGCCCGGCACGGCCGGGAAGCGCTCCTCCTGGACCCAGGTGTTCTGCAGGACCGGGTCGAAGTTGAACGCCATCTTGGCGTCCTCCATGTCGTAGGTCCACAGGGTGGTGTCGTCGGCGTCGAAGACGACGGCCGGCTTGATGCCCTTGTTGACCTGGTTGGCGCAGGCGGTGCGCAGCTTCGGGGCCCACTTGGCCGCGAAGTCGGTCATCTCGGTGATGTAGGGCGAGGTCTGCTTGTTCGCCTTGTGGGTCACGGGGTCCGCGCCGTAGAAGTTGCGGATCGTCGACTTCACCGAGTCGATGTTCGGGATGCCTTCGCCGCCCTCGGTGGCACCGCTGGAGCCGTTCGGCGCCATCGTGAAGCTGGTGCCCGGGGTGAGGTCGGCGTCGCCGGCCGGGGCGCCCTTGATGTCGGCGCTCGGCAGGTAGTAGGTCGGGTTCGGCAGCTTGAGGCTGTCGTCGGAGAAGCCGCCCTGCAGGTCGGAGAACTGGTCACCGATGTTCAGGACGATGTCCTGGCCGAGGCCGCCCTCGGCGACGGGCGTCTCGATGTACTTGCGGGTGCCGGCCTTGTACTCCACCGTCGTGCACTTGGCGGCGTCGTCGGGGTCGACCCCGGAGTTGCAGTCGAGGTAGTCAGGCTTGGGGTGCGTGCTGTCGAACTTGGTGAAGAAGTTGTCGGCGTTGAACTCCGAGTAGCCCACGTTCACCAGGTTGGCGACGGTGTCGTCCTCCTGGCTCGCGCTGCGGCCGGTGATCCCGTAGATGTTGTAGCCCTTGGCCGCGACGGCGTCGACGAAGGCGACCATGCCCGGCGTCGCCGGGAACTTGCCGTCGTGGACCCACTGGCCCTGGAGCACCGGGTCGAAGTTGAAGTGCATCGCCCCGTCCTCCATGTCGTAGGTCCAGAGCGTGGTGTCGTCGGCGTCGAAGACGACCGCCTTGTTGTCCGCCGGGTCGACCGTCGGAAGGCTGTCGAGCGCCTTGGCCTCGATGTCGCTCATCTCGGAGATGTACGGCGAGTCCGTCTTGTTGGCGATCCCGTTGGAGCCGGCGCCGTAGTAGGTGCGGATCGTCGACTTCACCGAGTCGATGTTGGGGATGTTGGCACCGGTGGTGCTGAGCCCGGTCGAGCCGTCCGGCTGCATGGTGAAGTGCGAGTGCGGGACCAGCGTGGTGTCGTCGACGGTGCGGGCACCAGCGACGGCGGGAGAGGCGAGGAGGAGAGCGGCCGACGCGGAGGCGACGAGGGCCACGTGAGTTCGGGGAGTGCCCGGAATTCGCATGTGGTGCTCCGAGTTCTGGTGTGAGAGAGACAACAAACTCGGACAACCTACGACCGAAGTGGGCTCCCCGCAGCAGGACTCACCGAATTGGTCCGGGCGGACGAGAAGGTGTCCGTCAACCGGGGGGCGCGGCCCGGGTCCGCGCACCGGCACCGCACAATGGCCGGGTGAACGAACCCCTGGTCCTCGGCATCGAGACGTCGTGCGACGAGACCGGTGTCGGCATCGTCCGCGGCCACACGCTCCTCGCCGACGCCGTCGCGAGCAGCGTCGAGGAGCACGCGCGGTTCGGCGGGGTCGTCCCGGAGGTCGCCAGCCGGGCGCACCTCGAGGCGATGGTCCCCACGATCGAGCGTGCCTGCGAGACCGCGGGCATCGCGCTGCGCGACGTCGACGCCATCGCGGTCACCAACGGCCCCGGCCTCGCCGGCGCGCTGCTGGTGGGCGTCGCCGCCGCGAAGGCGCTCGCCGTCGGGCTGGGCAAGCCGATCTACGGGGTCAACCACCTCGCCTCGCACGTGGCCGTGGACCAGCTCGAGCACGGCCCGCTGCCCGAGCCGTGCCTGGCCATGCTCGTCAGCGGCGGCCACTCGAGCCTGCTGCGGGTCGAGGACGTCACCTCCGGCGTCGATCCGATGGGGTCGACGATCGACGACGCGGCCGGGGAGGCCTTCGACAAGGTGGCTCGCCTGCTCGGCCTGCCCTTCCCCGGCGGTCCGCACATCGACCGGGCCGCCCGTGAGGGCGACAGCGTCTACGTCGACTTCCCGCGCGGCCTCACCTCGCGGCGCGACCTGGAGCGGCACCGCTTCGACTTCTCGTTCTCCGGGCTCAAGACCGCGGTGGCCCGGTGGGTCGAGGCCCGCGAGCGCGCCGGGGAGCCGGTGCCCGTGGCGGACGTGGCGGCCAGCTTCCAAGAGGCGGTCTGCGACGTGCTGACCCGCAAGGCGATCGACGCGGCCGCCACCGAGGGGATCGACGACATCCTGATCGGCGGCGGCGTCGCCGCGAACTCACGGCTGCGCACGATGGCCGAGGAGCGGGCCGCCGCGAAGGGTATCCGCGTGCGGGTCCCGCGCCCCGGCCTGTGCACCGACAACGGCGCGATGGTCGCCGCCCTCGGGTCCGAGATGGTCGCCCGGGGGCGGACCCCCTCGCCGCTGGACCTGCCGGCCGACTCATCGCTCCCGGTCACCAGCGTCCTGGCCTGAGTCACTCCGAGAGCTTGTACTCCGACATCATTTCGGGGTTGCCACCCGGGATGGGGCCCGCAATCGTCTCGGGGTCACCACCGTCGACGGCCACCCGCTCCACGGTCCAGTGCGTGCCCGCCAGGTCGGCGAGCACCATGAGCACATGGGAGTCGTCCGCCCAGGCGAGCTGGGTCGCGAGCTGCTTGCCGGTGTCGAGCTGCCGCACGACCCGCAGGTCGCGGTCGACGACCGTCACGCGGCTGATCGAGCCGTTCTCGAAGAAGCCGGACAGCAGGTGCCGGCCGTCCGGGGCGAACTGGAGCGCGTTGGTGCTGCAGCTGCGTGCCAGGACCTGGTGCGCGACCGGGTCGTAGAGGCCTCCGCAGCCGTACTGCTCGTTCTCGCCGGGCAGGAACGCCACCGCCCACGTCTTGCCGTCAGGGCTCACGTCGGTGACCCGCAGCGGCTCGCTGGTCGGGACCTCCGACACCCCGTCGGTCGAGACCTCGCCCGTCGTCCGGGTGCCGTCGCTCAGGATCGCCTGGCAGCCGCCGTCGGCGCAGTGGTCGCCGGTCACCGCGTCGACCATGGGGACGGTCCCCGCCACCTCCGACATGTGCGCCAGCGCGACCGGCTCGGCGACGCCGCTCTCGAGGACGTGCACACGGGAGCCGTCGAGCCAGGCGGCCAGGTGGTCGGTCGAGCTCATCGTGACGAGCAGCGGATCACTCGGGTAGGTCGCTGTCATCGAGCCGTCCGGTGTGAACACCTCGATGGCCTGCTTGGCCTGGTCGGCCACCAGCATGCGACCGTCAGTCAGCACGCCCAGCTGGGTCACGTCCTCGTCGGCCACGCCGATGTGCACGGTGCCCCCGTCCGCGAGGGTGACGGTCCCGCCGTGCAGGGTCGCGGTGTGGGCGCTCTGGGCCGGTGACGGTGCGGGCTGGGGGCCGTCCGCACGGTCGAGGCTGCCCGAGAGCACCGCCGGCACGGCCGCGACGACCGCCACGGCCGCGGCGATCGCACCGGCGGCCGCCACGCGGCGGCGGCGGCGGATCCGGTGCGCCTGCCCACGCACGGCGTCGAAGGTGATCGGCGTGCCGTAGAGGTGGTCGGCGCGGGCGCGGAGCTCCTCGCCGAGCCGCTGGGTGATCTGGTCGGGGTTGGTCATCGCTCCTCCTCCCGGGGGTTCAGGGTTGCGGGGGTGCGTTCGCGCAGGGCCGCGAGCGCTCGGCTGGTCTGGGACTTCACGGTGCCGACCGAGATGCCGAGCGCGTCGGCGGTCTCGCCCTCCGAGAGCTCCTCGTAGTAGCGGAGCACGAGGACGGCGCGGGCCTTGCGGGGCAGGGTCTGCACCAGCGCCCAGAGGGCGTCGTTGCGGCCGTCGTCGTAGGTGTCGTGGACCGGCGCGCTGTCGGGGAGCTCGTCGGTGGGGTGCTCGCGCCGCTTCCAGGCCCGGCGCCAGACCGAGTTGTTCTCGTTGACCATGATCCGGCGGACGTAGGCGTCCACCGACTCGCGGTCCCGGACCCGGTCCCAGGCCAGGTACAGCTTGGCCAGCGAGGTCTGCAGGACGTCCTCGGCCTGGTGCTGGTCGCCGGTCAGCAGGTACGCCGTACGCAGCAGTGCGGGTTGCCGCGCGGCGAGGTACGCCGTGAACTCGGCGTCACGCTCGGCCG
>Ga0308173_10000047_pt1 | contig 40130 bp, 28 predicted proteins | sample PhyPR1_FD_203716 | JGI IMG/M metagenome (GOLD analysis project Ga0308173, IMG submission 203716) | Soil microbial communities from UC Gill Tract Community Farm, Albany, California, United States - DLSLS.P.R1 | ecosystem: Environmental > Terrestrial > Soil > Agricultural land | place: USA... | reverse complement strand
ACCGCACGCCCGGAATATACGCCGCGACGCGCTTTCTGTACGCCTCAAAGCTCGTACCAAAACGCCCAGCAAGCAATCGCTCTTCCGCGCGTACCCGAATCTCGGTCCCGATAAAGAAGATCACCGCGCCAATCAGCGCCGTCCACCGCGACGCCAGCATCAATGCCAGCGCGATGAAGATGCAAAACATGCTCGTGTAGATGGGATGTCGGACGATCGAATACGGTCCCCCTTGGATCAGCTCGTGATCGGGACTGAGCGCCGCCTCCAGCCGCCATTGCTTCCCCAGCGCGTAAACAGACGTCCAGGAGAGCAGCACTGCAATCGCCTCGAAAATAAATGACGCAGTGACGCGCGGAACCGTGAACGTGTGCCAGCCTGCATAGTGAAACGAGGCAAACGCAAAGGAGAGGCCTTGCAGCAGCATGCCCCAACGTGAGGCCGGGGCCCGCACCTCGGCCTTTGCGCCGCCGCCGCGCCGCTTGATTAGGAACGGGGTAAACCACGCAATCCAGAGCGCCACGAACAGGCCAAACACGAACAGCGCCGTCGCGTCCATAGTTTACGTTTCCGTCTGGAGAAAATGGGACAGGCTTTGGATTTCCGTATTCTAAACTTGCTGAAAACAGAACTTCTGACGAAACGGAAATTCATTGCCTGTCCCCACTTTCTCTGTTCTATTCCGCGTAGCGGCGCAGAATCGTTGGCAGATTCTGCGAAAAGGCCGACCGCGCGATCACTACATCGCATCCTTTTTCCTGCGCGGCCTGCTTCAAATCGGCCTGGACGTGCGAAACGAATCCAACCAGGCTAATCTTGCTGGTCTCCTCGTTGCTCTTCAGGGTTGCGATCAGGTCCAGCGGCTGAATGCCCGCGTTGTTCAGGTCAAAAATCATCACGGCCGGTTGTTGCTGCGCTTGCGCCAGCGCGTCTTTTTGCGAATTCACGAAAACCGGCTCCAGACCGGCCCGTTTCGCGGCTTCCTGAATCTTGACCGTAAACATCAGGTCGCTAAGCACGCCTACAACCTTCTTCTTTGCGTTTGTCATACAGAATCCTAAGTCGAGATCACATCCAACATTTGCTGCCGGAATTTGGCCGCCGTCTCGTTGTCGGGCGTGATCACCAGCACGGTATCGTCACCCGCCACCGTGCCGACAATTTCATCCAGCTCTTCCCGGTCGATGGCAATCGCGAGCGTATTCGCGTTTCCCGGCGAGGTCCGCAGCACCACCAGGTTTTGCGCCACGCGAATATCCAGCAGGTACTCGTTCGCAACATCGGCCAGGTCAGGCCCGGTCCGTTCAGTGGGTAGTTGCCGGTATCCCTCCGGCGTCTTTACCAAGCCTAGTTCGCGCATGTCGCGAGAGAGCGTCACCTGGGTTGCCGGAACGCCAAGCTGGGCCAATTCACGCGCGAGCTCGTCTTGCGTGTAGATCTCTTTGCCGTGGATGATCTTCAGAATCTGACCTTGCCGGAAACTCTTATTCATGCAACGGCCGCACGCCTGGTCAGCGCGTTCAGACGATCCTGGGCGTCGTCCAGGGCTGCGGCGACCGCATGCGGCCCTGTGCCTCCCGGCAGCTCACGGGTCTTCATTCCCTCCACCGGCGAGAACAGTCGCGCCATTTCGGGCTTAAACTCGGGCGCAAACGCTGCAAGCGACGCCCCATCCCAATCGGAGGGCCTTTTCCCCGATTTCACGCTCTCCAGCACAAGCTGACCCACCAACTGATGCGCGCGATGAAATGGCACCCCTGACCGGGCGAGTTCTTCGGCCAGATCGGTCGCCACCACCCAGCTCTCTTCCGCTGCGGCGCGCGGCACAGCGGGATTCAGCGCCACGGATTCGGCAACCGCTTTGGCCATGGACAGCGATCCGGACGCCTGATGAAATGCATCGAAAAGGGACTCTTTATCCTCCTGCATGTCGCGATTGTAGGTCATCGGAAGCCCCTTCATCGTTATGAAAAGCGAAGTGAGATCGCCAAACACCCGGCCCGATTTCCCACGGATCAGCTCCAGCGAATCGGGATTCTTTTTCTGCGGCATCAGGCTCGATCCGCTGGTAACTCCATCGCCTAACGTCATCCAGCCGAACTCCTCGCTCGAATAGAGGATCCAGTCTTCGGCCAACCGGCTGAGGTGCAGCATCACCATGCTTGATGCGTAGAGAAAATCCAGCCCGAAATCGCGGTCGGCCGCGACATCCATACTGTTTCGGGTGATCTCGGGAAAATTAAGGTCGCGCGCCATCTCCAGCCGGTCAAATCCGAATCCGCTGCCGGCTAGCGCGCCGGAGCCGAGGGGCAGCACATTGATGCGCGCGCGAGCCTGCTCCATGCGCTCGAAATCGCGCGCGAACATTTCGAAGTAGGCTAGCAAATAGTGGGGCCACAGCACGGCTTGTGCCCGGCGCAGATGTGTGTATCCGGGAATCACCGCATCGGGATATTTGCGGGCAAGCGCGAGTAGAGCACTCAGCAGTTCCGTAAGATCTGCGAGCAGCGCGTCCGCACACGTACGAAGATACAGGCGGATGTCGAGCGAGACCTGCTCATTCCGGCTTCGCCCGGTGTGAATCTTGTCGGAGAGCGGTCCCACTTTTTCTTTCAGCTTGCGGATGACGAACGTGTGAACGTCCTCGTCCTCGGCTCTATCGAAATAGTTGGGGTTCTGCGCTTCGGTTGCAATCTGGCCGAAAGCCTGCACCAATAAATCGCATTCGCCGGGTGTCACAATCCCCTGCTTTGCTAAAGCCCGTGCGAAGGCCTGCGATCCTTCCGTATCGGCAAGAACGAGTTTGCGATCGAAGTGAAGCGACCCGGAGAACTGCTCGAAAATTTTGGAAGGTCCCGTTTCGAACCGGCCGCCCCAGAGTTTCATCGGCTATTTGTGGAGCGACGCTCGCACCTTAATGGGCAAGCCAACAAGATTGATGAACCCCAGAGCGTCCTTCTGGTCATAACTTGCGCCCATCGTGAAGCTGGCGATGTCGAGGCTGTAAAGCGAGTTCGGGCTCTTGCGACTGACCGGCTCCAGGTTGCCCTTGTAAAGACGCATGGTGACTTCGCCTGTAACGGGTTCCGCGATTTTTTCAAAAAAAGCATCGAGCGATTCCCGCAGCGGCGTGAACCACAGGCCGTTGTACACCATCTCGGCGTAATCCAGCGCGACCTTCTGCTTATAGTGCAGCGTCCGGCCGTCCAGAGTCAGCGCCTCTAACTCGCGAGCCGCAGCCATCAGAATCGTGCCGCCGGGTGTTTCATAGCACCCGCGTGACTTCATTCCGACAAACCGGTTTTCAACCAGGTCGATGCGGCCGATGGCGTGCTCGCCGCCAATCTGATTCAATTCTTCTAGCAGCGCCACGCCGCTGATCTGATGCTGGCCATTCAGCGAAACCGGCACGCCGTGCTCAAACCCGATGGTCACTTCGGCGGGCCTGGAGGGCGCATCGGCGGGACTTTTCGTCAGCATCCAGATACGTTCGGGCGCGGGATTCGCGGGATCTTCCAATTCCCCGCCCTCATGCGAGATGTGCCAGATGTTGCGGTCTCGGCTGTAGATTTTTGTCGTTGATTGCGCGATGGGAACCTTGTGCGCCTTCGCATACTCAATCGCGTCTTCACGCGACACGATGTCCCACTCCCGCCACGGAGCGATCACCGGCAGATGGGGAGCAAATGCTTTATACGTCAGCTCAAATCGAACCTGGTCGTTTCCCTTACCCGTGCAGCCATGAGCCAGCGCATCGCAGCCGGTCTTCAGCGCCACTTCCGCCTGCCGCTTTGCCAGCAGCGGCCGCGCGATGGACGTTCCCAGCAGGTACTTGTGCTCGTAAACTGCGCCGGAGCGCACCAGTTTCCAAAGATAATCGCTGACGAACTCTTCGCGCATGTCCTCCACATGCACTTCCGATGCGCCCGTTTTAAGCGCTTTCTCTTTGAGCCCGTCGAGTTCCTCGCCGCCCTGTCCGATGTCTCCGCAGACCGCCACCACTTCACAGCCGTAGTGATCTTTCAGCCACGGGATGATGATGGATGTGTCCAGGCCGCCGGAATAGGCAAGCGCTGCCTTCTTCGCTTTCACTTTATTCATGCTCTGCCCTATTTTCACCTATGGGGCAGACAGCACACCCCGCAGGTTTTGGTTGCGGCTCTGCTGCTCTGTGGGGCGGGTTGCTCAACGAGAGTTGACAACCCGCGGCCGATTCGCCTGAATCGGCCTTCATCCATACTTTTGTCAGAGGCGACGGTAGCCACTGTCGCGCAGAAATGGGAAAACTAAATGGCGCGGGGCTCCCAGCCCCGCAGCATTTGATTTCCGGGGCTTCAGCCCGCTTTCCCTAGAACGTAATTCTACCGACCAGCTGCACGTTCCTGGGCTGCGTCACCGTCCCGTTCCAGGTTCCGAAGTTCGAATCCGACGGATCGTTGTTAAACGGGATGCAATCCCCGAAGGCCTGCCCGTCGCACGTGAAGTAGTGATTGTTAAGAACGTTGAACGCTTCTGCGCGCACTTCGAATGTCAGCCGCTCCTTCACGATGATTTTCTTCGAGAGCGAGATGTTCGTGTCGCGGTAGGGCGACCCGCGCACATCGCTCACGCGCGGTCCCTTGCCCAAATAATTGCCGTTGGCGAAGAGCGAAGATGGCTCGAAAGCCGAGACATTGTAGGCGGGTTTGTTCACGTCCATGCTGCCCCAGGATTGCGCCAGGACCTGTGAATTGGACGTAATACCAGGAATGCAAGCTGCCTGGAACTGCGAAGGAACTCCGCAGACGTTTGAATCGCGGAAATACAGCGGCATTCCGGAAACCAGCTTGATGCTCGACGATACCGTCCAGTTCCCCACCACATGGCTCAGGAAACCGGAGTTGCTCAGCCATCTCTTCCCAGTGCCGAAAGGAAGGTCGTACACACCGATCAGCGAGAAGCTGTGCGTAATGTCGTCCGGAGAGAGCGAGTAATTCCGGCTGCCCTGGAATGGATTGATGACTCCCCCGATGCCGCCGTATCCCGCCGTCGATTGCGTGGTGGAAGAAGCGTCCGTAGTCAGGCGCGCGAACGTATAATTCGCTCCAGCGTAAAGGCCGTTTGAGAACTGCTTTTCGATCTTCGCCTGGAACGAGTTGTACATTGAAGTGCCCTCGTTTTCGTTCTCGCCGGTTAACCCGTTACAATATTGCGGATACCGAACCAAGGCCTGGGCAACGGTGGGTGTACAGGTGCCAACCGTATTTAGCGTATCCACCCAGTTGCTATACGGAACCGTTACTCCATTCAGCGTGGTTTGCCCGGGTTGGAATACCGAATTCAATGCGGTGCTGCCCATGCTGCTCAGCAGCGCGGGATCTAAATAGTTGAGCGGCTGCATCTGCGAAGGCAGGTGCGTGCCCTTATTCGCCACATAGGCGACACTCGCGACCGCGCTGTTGCCGATCTTGCGCTCCACCGTGAGATTCCACTGCTGCGTATAGGAAAGGTGGTTCGCGTGCGTCGGGCGGTACAGCGGTCCACCCTTTCCGTTATCGGCGGTAAGGCTGATATCGGGTGCTTTGCTGTATGCCGGAAAGCCGTTATCCAGGTAGAAAGCGGGCTGGTACCCGCTGAGCGAATCATTAAAGCTGATCGACGGATTGAAGCCGTCAAGCGACATGCCGCCGCCCCAACCCGGATAGAACGCTTGCGTGTAGAAGATGCCATAGCCGGCGCGCAGAACCGTTTTGTCATCCAGTTGGTATGCGAAGCCGAACCGTGGTGCAACCGCTCCATTGAAAACATGTTCCGGGTAGCGGACGCCGGCGCTGGCGGAACCCCACTTGTCGCCTGCGAACACCAGGCTGCCCGGCAGGTTTCCGGCGCCCGGATTCGGTTGGAAGCCCAGGAACGATAACTGGTTGCTGGTCTCAAACGTGGGAGAAAAACGATCCCAGCGCAGGCCGTAATTCACGGTCAGCTTCGGAGTCCATTTCCAGGTGTCGCCGGCGAACAGCGAATAAGCGCGCTGCTGGGCTCCGTACTTCGAAACGTTATACACGCTCAGGTTGCCGTTGTCGACCGCGCCAATGTAGAAACTGGCAAAGGGATCGCCGCTGGCCACCCCCGGCAAGCCGGTAGACTTCGCATCGAACCCGACCGTCCCCGACTGATTCCCGTTTTGCCGGAACACCTGCGCCAGGTGGCGGAATTCACCGCCGAATTTGATCGTGTGCGCGCCATGCACCCACGTGATCAGCTCGTTGGCGATATAGGTCGGCCGCGTGGTCTTATTCAGATAGCCGGGGCCGGACGTATTGCCCCAGCTCGGAAAGTTTGTGACGCCGTTCCCGCTGAAATTGGCGCTTGGAGACGCATTGTAAGCCGCCGCGTTCGGAATCTTGGGAAGCTGGGTCGGGTCCTGTCCACTCACCGAGCCGTAGCCCTCGTTGCGGTTTCCGTATCCGACGGCGAAATGGCTCAATAGGGTCGGAGTAAAAATGTGATCCCAGTTGAGACGGTTAACCCAGGCATCCTCCGGGTTGGCCGGACTCGAAGTACACAACATCACCGGAAGGGCACACTGCTCATTCGGCGGGTTCTTCTGACGCCAGATAGTCAGGAAAAAGTGGTCCTTGTCACCCCAGTAATGGTCGATCTTGTAAAGGAAGAGGTCTGTACTGGCCAGGATTCCGTCCGCAGTGGGTACGCCCAGATAATTGTTAAATGCTCCCGAGGAGGTAGGCGTCGGAAGGAACTTCATCCACTGCTGGGCGAGGGCGCTTTGTTCCGAAAGCGGAATCTTGTTCCCCGGATAGGGCGCGCGGACGATCGCTCCTGTGCCGGTGATGATCTGCGTGGTGGGATCGAAAATCGGCGTGGTCAGATCCGAGAAGTCCCCGGTGCGCTCCTGCAGGGAGGGGATTGAATATAACGGACGGTTCGTCCCGCCGAGACTGCGCAGATACTCTTCATCGTGGAAAAAGTAAGTTTTGTGCTTCGATCCCCAGATGAAAGGAAGGAACGGTAGTTTCACTGGACCGCCGATAAAGCCGCCGAATTCATTTTCGTTGTCCTTAGGGCGCGCATCGCCTTCGGGCCGGTTATTTGTAAACGAGAGCGCGTTCAGGCTCTTATTCCGGAAGTACTCAAATCCGCCCCCGTGGAACTGATCGGTGCCGCTCCTCGTAGTGACGATGATCTCGCCGCCGGTGGTCGTGCCGTACTCGGGCTCATAGCTCGAGGTCAGAACGCGCACTTCGCTGACCATATCGGGTGTGGTCGGAAAGTCGAAGAACGCCACCATGCCGCTCTGCGACATCGTGCCTTCCTGCATGCTGACGCCATCCATAATCGCTTCGTCGCCCATCTTCAAGCCGCCATTGATGCGAGCGTTAAAAGCTTGCGGACTGGTACCCGTGTTGACGCCGGGCAGAAAAGTGATGAACTGGACCGCGTTGCGCGGCGTACCCGAGGCAACCTCCAGCGGCAGTTGATTAATCACCTGCGGCGGGACGCCTTCCTGCTGCGCGCCGTTATCGTAGTTCAGCATCGCCGCGTCCGCCCGGACTTCCACTTTCGTCGAGGCATTACCGACATCTAGGGTGGCGTCGATGCGCGCGGACTGGTTTGCCAGCAACTGAATGCCATTCCGCACGTTTGTAGTGAACCCCTGGGCCTCAATGGTTAACTGGTACGTCCCTGGAGCCAGGTTGGGAAACGCGTACCGTCCTTCACTATCGGTCTTAATAGTGGACGTGCGCTGCAACTCCAGCGCCGAAATCGTCACGGTCGCTTGCGGGATAGCCGCGCCCGTCTTATCTATGACCTGTCCTCCCAGGCTGGCGTTCTGGCTTTGGGCGAACAGGGATGGCGAAGCTAACAACAATGCAATCAGCGGCTTGCAGATCATCTGGCGGCGCATAGTTTTACCCCCGTAAACACGTAAACGTTTAACTAGCAAAAGGAACCCCTAAACCCGTATGGAATACTTACAACTAGTTAAGAGTTATATAGCGGTACGGCTAAACTAGTCAAGAGAAAAGTGTCTTTATGCCCTTTTCGCTGCTTTTCGTCTTCCTTCATTTGCTTGCGGCTGGCCCTGACCTCAATCAAACCCTCGTTTCGATCGAAAACGCTCTGCAAGCCGGCGATCTGGCGACCGCATCCCGCTTGATTGATGACTCTATGCAGCACCACTCGAACGTGGGTGAGTTGCTCAACCTGCGAGGAGTCTTGCACGCGCAGCAACATGACGTTCCTGATGCCAGAAGGGATTTCACAACTGCGGTTCGCCTTTCTCCGGGCTTAACGCCCGCTTGGCAAAATCTGGCCCGAGCCTGCCAGATGCAAGCCCAGGAAGATCCGTCCGCCGTGTCGTGCACCGTGGACGCTTGGGAGCGCGTCCTGCGCTTAAAACCCGGCGACAAGGAAGCGCTCACCTCCCTGAAGCAAATGCTGGAGCAGGTAGCTTTAGCCGATCCAAAGAATCCGGCCCATCTGCTGGAACTCGCCCGCCTTGCGGACACATCCAAGGACTACACGGGAGCCCTCGGCTATCTGGCCCACGCCCGCGACCTGGCGCCCGATAACGCGCAGATCCATTTTCTGTTCGCAGAGGTGGCAATGGAGATGCATCTTGTGGTGCAAGCTCGCGCCTCACTCGATCAAGCGCTCAAGCTCGATCCGAACAACCCTGCTTATAACTACGCCATGGGTTTTGTCATTCTTCAGACGCGCCATGCGGCAACCGCTGCCGGCTACTTTCAGAAATTCGTTGCCGCCAACCCAGGCAACCCCAAGGGTCATTACGCGCTTGGGATTGCGTATTATGCTTCCGGCGATTTTGCCAACTCGAAAACGGAAATGCATCGAGTTGAGCACGATTCCACAACCGTCGGTGGCGCTGAATACTTCCTAGGCCGCATGGCCCGCCAGGAAGGCAATCTGGACGCCGCGGAAGCCCATTTGCGGAAATCGATTCAACTCCTGCCGGATTTCGCCGAGTCGCACACGGAGCTGGCGCGCATCTGCATGTCTCGAAAGAATCTTCGCGAGGCGGAAAGGGAACTGGATCAGGCGGTTCGGCTGGACCCGCAAAGCTTTGAGGCGAACATGCAGTTGCTGGTTGTATACCGGCGTACGCATGACGCCCGGGCGGCGCAGCAAGCGGAGTTGGTCAAGAAGCTCGATGGCGACCGCTCCAGGCGCGCAGAGCTGGCGCTTCGCACGGTTGAAGCCCGGCCGGTGACATCCTCGACGGAAGCCGACCGCTTTGTTTCAGCCATGGCGCTTGTAAAATCGGGCGATGACGAGAAGGCGCGCGCGATTCTGGCGGATCTCTCCGCCGAGCACCCCGAGAAGGCCCTCTATATCTATTGGCTCGGTCGGCTCGACTACGATCAACGCCGTTACCAGGAAGCCGTCGCGAAGCTTCGGAAGGCAGCGGAGCTCGATCCTAACTCCGCCCGTATTCAGGACAGCCTGGGCAACGCTCTCGATATGCAGGGCCTTACGGACGAGGCGCTGGCCGCGTTTCAGCACTCTGCCGAGCTAAATCACAATCTCACTCATCCTTCGCCCTGGCCGCCCCATGATCTCGGTTATCTGCTGCTCCGAATGGAGAAGTTCCAGCCAGCCGCGGCGGCTCTACGCGAGTCGCTTCGTTACGATCCCAAGCTGGCCCAAACCCATTGGTATTTGGGCCGAACGCTAGAGAAACAGGGAGAGGATGCAGAGGCAATCGAACAGTACAAGCAAGCTGTTTCCGCCGATCCAGCTTCTCCGGACGCCTGCTACTCGCTGGCCATGCTCTACCGGAATCTACACCGCGAATCCGAGGCTCAGGCCATGTTCACCGAATACAAGCGGCGCAAACAACTCCATCCGTAAGTGGGGCGGGCGCTTTCGCCTGCCGATCTTAATGTTTCACGTGAAACATGTTAGGATTGACCTCGACGCGCAATATAGCGCGACGATTCAAACGAAGCCTTTGGCGCACGTAATCTCCATCGCAAACCAAAAGGGCGGCGTGGGCAAAACCACCACCGCCATCAATCTCTCGGCTGCCCTTGCCGCTTCTGAGCTGCGCGTTCTCCTCATCGACTCCGACCCCCAGGGGAATTCCACTACCGGCGTCGGAGTCGACAAAGCACCCGAACAGAAGACCCTGTACGATGTCCTGCTCCACGAAGCAGCCCTCGATCAGGCCATCGTTCCCACCGCGTTCGAAGGCCTTTCCCTTGTTCCGGCCGATCAGAACCTCGTCGCCACCAACCTGGACCTTGTCGATGCCGATGAGCGCGAAAAACGCCTGCAGATCGCAATGGCCGGCCTGCAGGATCAGTTCCAATACATCGTGATCGACTGCCCGCCCGCTCTTGACCTCCTGACCCTCAATGCCTTGGTCGCCTCCGATTCGGTTCTGGTCCCAATTCAATGCGAATTCTTCGCCCTGGAAGGCATTTCGCAACTCATGGACACCATCGATCGCATCAAAAGCGCCTTCAACCCCGCTTTGAAGATCGAGGGTGTCTTGTTGACCATGTACGACGACCGGACCAATCTCACCCGCCAGGTGGAATCGGATCTGCGTGAGTTTTTCGGGCCCGAGATCTTCAAAACCGTCATCCCGCGAAGCGTTCGTCTTGCCGAAGCCCCCAGCTTCGGCAAACCCATCCTCGCCTATGACCCCCGCTCCCGTGGCGCCGAAGCTTACATTCAACTCGCAAAGGAAATCTTGGCTCATGACCAACGCGCCCAACGCGCCCGAACGGAATCCGCGCAAAGCTCTCGGTAAAGGACTCTCGGCGCTCCTGCCGAGCCGACCCGCTGCCGCCCCCCAGCCGGAACCAACCACCCAATCGGAGGAATTTCAGAACATCGCCCTCGATCGCATCCAGCCCAGCGAAGACCAGCCCCGCGACCGCTTCGACCAGGAAAAGCTGGAGGAATTGGCGCAATCCATCCGCGCAAACGGCCTCATTCAGCCCATCACCGTAGCCGCGAGTTCGAATGGAAAATTCCGCATCATCGCCGGCGAGCGCCGCTGGCGCGCCGCCCACATCGCTGGCCTCAAAGAGATTCCCGCGCTCGTCCGCAACGTTCACCAGCACCAGCACCTGGAGCTCGCCCTCATCGAAAATATCCAGCGCGAAGATCTCAACCCCATTGAGATCGCGACCGCCTTTTACCGCCTCGCCTCCGATCACGGCCTCAGTCACGATCAAATTGCCGAGCGCACGGGAAAAGATCGCTCCACCGTCACCAACCTCCTCCGCCTGCTCCGGCTGAGCCCGCCGGTTAAAGATGCACTAGTTGCAGGAACCATCAGCGTCGGACATGCCCGCACGTTGCTGAACATCGCGGATTACGAAGCCCAGGCCGAAGTCTGCCAGAGCATCATCGCAAAGCAGCTCTCCGTTCGCGAAACCGAAGCGTTAGTTAAGAACCTTACACAGCGAGAGAAGCCCTCCGAAATTACAGAAAAGAAAGAGAAATCACACGACCTCGATCCCAACGTGAGGGCTGCATTAGACGAAATGGCCATGGCTCTGGGTACCCGAGTTCGTTTGGTACAACGCTCCCCCACGTCCGGCCGCCTCGAAGTGGAATACTACTCTCAGGATGATCTGGACCGCATCTATTCTGTCATTGTTAAGTAAGTAACAATGCTGGATCGCATCACCGTGCATGGCGCCCGCCAGCACAATCTGAAGAACATCAGTGTCGAAATCCCCCGGAACACCTTCACTGTGATCACGGGATTGAGCGGCTCCGGCAAAAGCTCGCTCGCGTTTGACACGATTTATGCCGAAGGCCAGCGCCGGTACGTCGAGACTCTTTCCCCGTATGCCCGGCAGTTCCTCGATCAGATGGAACGGCCCGAGGTGGATTCTATCGACGGTCTGAGCCCGGCGATTTCCATCGAACAGAAGACCACCTCGCGCAGCCCACGCTCGACCGTTGGGACCATTACCGAGATCTACGACTATCTGCGGCTGCTGTTCGCGTCCGTAGGCATTCCGCATTGCCCGCTTTGCGGAGCCGAAATCGCCCGGCAGTCGTCGAATCAGATTTTGGAGCAGGTGTCCGCGCTGCACCAGAATGAGCGCATTATGATCCTGGCGCCGGTTGCCCGGGGCCGCAAAGGTGAGTACAAGAAAGAGCTCGAAGCAATTGCGAAAGCCGGTTTTCGGGCTCGCATCGATGGCGAACTGATGTCGCTCGATGAACCAGTCAAGCTCAACAAACGCAAAAACCACGCCATCGAGGTTGTTATCGACCGGCTGGTCGTGAAACCCGGTATCGAGCAGCGCCTCGAAAGTTCGATTCAGACGGCGCTCAAGTGGGCCGATGGACTGGTGGTCGTGGCGGTCGTGAATGGGACCGAGCGGCTCTACTCGGAGAAACTCGCCTGCCCGAACGACGGGACCAGTATTCCGCAGCTTGAGCCGCGGTCGTTTTCTTTCAACAGTCCCTACGGGGCCTGTGAAACGTGCAAGGGCGTGGGCAGCACCTGGGCCTTCGATCCGGTGAAGGTGATAGCAGATCCCTCCAAGCCGCTGCTGGATGGCGGGCTCGGACCGGGATCCAGCTCCTCTTACATGAGCTCGGCGCTGACCGATGCGGCCGAGACTCACGGCATTGATCTTTCCATTCCCTTTGAAGACCTGCCGAAGAAGACGCGAACTCTGCTGGTCCATGGCAATAGCCAGTTTCCAGGCATCTTGAAGGTGCTGGACGAAAGTTACAGTCGTTCGAGCGAGGGCTATCGCGAATGGCTGATGGACTATATGTCTCCGACAACGTGTCCGGATTGCAATGGGCGGCGATTGAAGCCGGCGAGCCTCGCGGTACTGGTAAAGGGCATATCGATTGCCGACTTCACTGAACTTCCGATTGCGCGCGCGCTGCCTCTGGTCCAAAGCTGGCAGTTCACGGAGCGCGAGCTGAAAGTGGTCGGCCGGGTTCTGGAAGAGATCCGCAACCGGCTGGAGTTCCTGTGCGCCGTGGGGCTGGACTATTTGAGCCTAGACCGATCCTCGGCGACGCTTTCCGGCGGCGAAGCACAGCGAATTCGCCTCGCCACCCAGATTGGATCGAAGCTGCGCGGTGTGCTGTACGTTCTTGACGAGCCTTCCATCGGTTTGCATCCGCGCGATAACGGCAAATTGCTCGACACGCTGCATCATCTGCGCGATCTGGGAAATACGGTGCTGGTAGTGGAACATGACGCGGAAACGATTGAGCGCGCTGATTATGTGATCGACTTGGGACCGCGGGCGGGCCGCCTGGGTGGCGAACTGATCGCACAAGGCAGCCCGCAACAGATCATGGACACGCCGGAATCCCTGACCGGCGAATATCTGTCGGGGCATGTGGCGATTCCGGTCCCCCCCGTACGCCGCGGCGGCAATGGTCAGAGGATTACGGTGCAGGGGGCGCGCGAGCACAACCTGAAAAATATTAGCGTCGAGTTCCCATTGGGGACATTCACGGTCATTACCGGCGTGTCCGGAAGCGGCAAATCGACGCTGATTCACGATATTTTGTACCGGGCGCTGGCGAAAGAAGTTTACGGATCGAGCCAGGCGCCAGGCGAGCACGACGCGATCCTCGGTCTGGAGAACATCGACAAAGTTATCGAGATCGATCAATCTCCCATTGGCCGCACGCCGCGCTCGAATCCGGCCACGTACACCGGGGTCTTCACGCCGATTCGCGAGATATACGCGATGCTGCCCGAGTCACGCGAACGGGGCTACAAGGCGGGCCGGTTCAGCTTCAACGTAAAGGGCGGCCGTTGCGAGGCATGCCAGGGCGACGGCCTGAAGCGTATCGAGATGAATTTCCTGCCGGATGTGTACGTCACCTGCGACGTGTGCCGCGGACGCCGCTACAACCAGGAAACGCTACAGGTCAAATACAAGGGCAAAAGTGTTGCGGATCTGCTGGCATCGAGCGTTGATGACGCCCTTGAACTGCTGACTAACATCCCGCAGGTACACGCGAAGCTGAAGACCTTGACGGAAGTGGGCCTCGGCTATCTGCACCTGGGGCAGTCCTCAACCACTCTTTCGGGCGGCGAGGCACAGCGGATCAAGCTGGCAAAGGAACTCAGCAAACGGCAGACCGGCAAGACCTTTTATCTGCTGGATGAACCGACCACCGGGCTGCATTTCGACGATGTCCGGCATCTGCTCGAAGTGCTGCAGCGGCTGGTGGATCTTGGGAACACGGTGGTGGTGATCGAACATCATGTGGACGTGATTAAGAACGCCGATTATGTAATCGACCTGGGGCCGGAGGGCGGTGAGGAGGGCGGCCGGATTGTTGCTACCGGTACGCCGGAAGAATTGGCGCAGGACCCGCGAAGCCATACCGCCGAGGCGCTGCGGAAGATAATGAAAGCGGCGCATGGAGCCTGACCAAACAGAAAGCTCGCCATTAGAGCCAGTCGCCGAAATACCAGCACCGAAACCACCCCGCGAGCCGTTCTGGGATTACGTTGACCTGGTGCTCGTGTTGGGGCTGGTCGTACTGGGACTGGTGGTTATCTCGATTATTGCGGGACTCGTCGTTGCCTCCGACCTGCATCTTCAATCGGATCTTACCCCGCTGATCCTCCCGACAAACATCGCCGCCTACGCGGTGATTTACTTTGCGCTAAAGCTCGTGCTGGGCTCGCGCTATGGACGGCCGGTGTTTCGCTCACTCGGATGGCGGCCGGGAAATATCAATTTACTTGCCGTGGCGCTTGGCGGAGTTGTTCTTGCCATTGCGCTGTCATTGCTGGGCACGGCGCTGCGAACGCCGAAGGTGAAATCTCCTTTCGAGAATCTGGGCGCAACCCCGCTCTCTTTCGGATTTCTGGCATTTATGGCGGTAGTGCTGGCGCCCATTTTCGAAGAGCTTTTCTTCCGTGGATTCCTGCAGCCGTTACTCTCGCGAACACTAGGCGCGGCGGCCGGGATTGTCATTACAGCAGCCTTGTTCGGAGGAATGCACGCCCCTGAATACTCGTGGGCGTGGCAATATGCGTTTTGCGTGGCGCTAGCTGGCATCGTGTTCGGATACTTGCGTTATCGAACGAAGTCTCTTATTCCGTGTACAGTCATGCACGGATGCTTCAATGCGGTCTCGGTGATTGCATTGGCTGTTGCGAAATGGAAATGATTGCGAAAACTGAATCGACGATAGAAACCATCGAGTGGACGCGCGAAGGCGTGGTCATGATTGATCAGACCCGCTTGCCGCGTGAAACCGCTTTTGTCACTTGCCGGAATTACCGCGAGGTTGCGGATGCCATTCGAAACATGATCATCCGCGGAGCTCCTGCAATTGGCGTGGCGGCTGCTATGGGTGTGGCGCTGGGCGCGTTGCAATCGAGTGATCTGGATTCGGACATGCCGGCTATCTGCGAAACGCTCGCCAGGACCAGGCCGACAGCGGTCAATCTCTTCTGGGCGATAGAGCGCATGAAACAACTCTACGCATCGATCCGGACTCTTGCGCCGGAAGAGATTCGCGAGCGACTGGTAGCCGAGTCGCAGAAGATCCGGGAAGAGGACATCGCGATTAATGAGGCCATCGGGCGGTATGGCGCACCATTAGTGCCTGACCGCAAAACGGTCCTGACGCATTGCAATGCGGGCGCGCTGGCGACAGCGGGTTTCGGCACGGCGCTAGGCGTCATCCGTGCAGCGGTTCAGATGGGAAAAGAGATTGATGTCTTTGCGGATGAGACCCGGCCGTTTCTGCAAGGCGCGCGGCTTACTGCGTGGGAACTGCAGCGCGATGGGATTGCGACGACCCTGATCACAGATAACATGGCCGGCCATTTTCTGAAGAGCGGGCGCATTGGTTGCGTGGTGGTGGGCGCTGATCGTATCGCTGCAAACGGCGACGTAGCCAACAAGATCGGGACTTACAGCGTGGCTGTTCTGGCAAAGGAAAACAAAGTTCCGTTTTATGTGGCCGCGCCGATATCGACGCTCGATCTGACGCTCGCATCCGGTGATGAGATACCGATTGAAGAACGCGCAGCGAGAGAAGTAACGCATGTGCAGGGCGTGCCGGTTGCGCCGGAGGGCATTGCGGTGGCGAACCCAGCCTTCGACGTGACGCCGAACCGATATGTTTCGGCGATCATCACGGAGCGCGGCGTGGCGCGCGCGCCGTATGGAGAGAGTTTACGGAGCTTGTGAGGGCTTGATCTCACGGCCTCCAGGCTGCTTCGCCAGCCACCCACAAACTTCGGCCATAAGTCGCCGCCGTAAGCGAGTTAGTAGTGCCGTGATACACAAGATCCGTAACGATGACGTTGGGGAGATTAGCCGAAATGTCGCGCCAGCAATATTCCTCAAGCTTGTAGCCGGGGGTGTCCATTACCCAGACACCGATATCGTTGCCCACAAAAAGGAATTTCCCATCTTTGCCCCAGGTGACCACATTATGATGCACATTGGGGAGCGACTTTTTGCCGGGGTGAGTGCAGTTCAAATCACTCCATTCTTTGCCGTCAAACCAGAGCACGTGAGGTAACTGATATTTCGGATCGAACCCCATCAGTGTAACCGCAATTTTCTCTGCGTCGTTCGGATGCGCCTCGATGCGCGTGATCGTGCGTGCGACCCCTATATTCAGCCGCTCCTTCAGGTCTTTTCGCCATTCCATTGGCTTAGGCTCATCATCACCCGGTTCATCGCTCCAACGATTGCCTCCGTCCGTGCTTCTAAAGATGTTGCCGTTTTCGGTTCCAGCATAAATGTAATTCGAATTGTTGTCCGCTATCTCAATGGCCGTAATCGGGGTGCCATCCAGATCATCAGACACCGCGACCCAATCCGCGCCATCGTTGTTCGTTCTCCAGACCCGCGTGGAGCCGGTAAAGATGATATTGGGATCGTTCGGGTGCATAGCGAGCATCGCCATCCAGATTCTGTTTCGCTCGTAATCGGCGGCGTCGCTGGGAGTTACATTCTGCCAGCCGCTATCCCTGCGGTGCCGGTAAATCGTCATGTTCTGGCTGGAGCCATAGACGTGCAACGGATCGTGAGGATCAAAAACGATCCAGCCGCCGTCGCCGAAGAGAATGTCTATAAAGTTGCGGACCGGTTTGGCATTCTTACCAGGGTTCACGCGGACGCCTGGTTCCAGTTGCCGCGGCGCCAACAATTGAAATACCGGCCCCGAGGCATTCGTCATGCCTGATTCATCGACATTTACGATCAGGCCGCTTTTGGCCTTGAGTTGAGTCTCCGCGCCGTTGACCATGTCTTGAGTAAAGCCGAATTGCAATCCGGAACAGGCAGGCACATAACCAATTCCCGACGCCCTGAAATCCGTGATTACCGTGGCGTTGTCCTGCGTGCCTCCGGCAATAATCAGATTCTCGCAATTCGATCCGGCCGAGGAGGCAACATCGATGTCGTAAAACATCGCGATAGATAAGCCTTCTGTCAGATTTTTCCACGTGACGCCTTCGTCGTAGCTTACGTCCACACCGCCGTCGTTCGCGCTATATAAGCGTTTGCCGGCCGGCCAGAGCAGCGCATGATGATCGGCATGCGAGTAACCGCGAGAATCTGGCGCGGCAAACCACTCCGTTACCTGCGTCCATGTCTGGCCGCCATCGGTAGAGCGGTGCAGGTCGCGCGCGCCGCAGATTACATAGTCCGGTTTCTCCGGATGTACCGCGAGGCAGTTGACATAGTTCAGATTACTGACCGCTGCAAAGTGTCCAATACCGCGCCCAACCCAATGATCGCCTCTATCACAGCTCCGGTACACGCCGAGACAACGGCCATCGGCAGCGCCGATGAATGCATACACGATATTCTGGTCCGCTTTCGTTCTTGAAGTTGCGAGGCTGGTACGGCCAAACTCGCGGGAGCGCGGGAGCCCGCGCGTAAGCTGCTCCCATGTATTGCCGCCGTTATCGGATCGCCAGATGCCTCCCCAGTTCAGCGGCGCGCTGATGGCAGCCAGAATAACTTTTGCGCCGTTCTCGAGGAAGACAATCGAGTGACATTGATAATCCAGCTCTTCAAAAATCCCGTTCGGATCATTAGAAAGCGCGAATCTTTTCGCGAACGTCTCGTTCAGCTTGAATGTGACACGGCGCCATGTTTCGCCTTTATCTTTCGAGTGGAAGATTCCGGAGTACTGTTGTTCTTCGGACTCATCTTCCTGCGGGAGAACCACCCCGCCAATCCAGACGTGATCACCATCCACCGCGATGGTGCTAACACGCCGGGGAAAGTTCTTGCCAGTGTTTTGAAGCTGCGTCCAGGCCGCACCGTTGTCGTCCGACCGAAACAAACCGACTCCGGGGAAGCTGTCCCCGGAATAGTAAGCATGACCGGTTCCACAATAGATCGTCTTTCCATCGATGCCCAGCGCGCCAATATTGTGCATCAGAAAAGTTTCGTCGCGCCGGGTTTTAGGCTTGCCCGGATCTTTCTCCCACTCGCACTGCAGCTTGTAGTCCTCTCCGGTTACTTTTCCGTTCCACACACCACCGCAGGCCGCGCCTGCCAGCAGACTGTTGCCGCCTGATCCGGATCGAGCGATCAGACATGTCACGCGGCCGCCCAGATTGTCGGGACCTAAATCTTCCCACTTTTCGCCGGCCTTTTGGCGTCCTTCCCAGAAGTCTCTCAAAAGTTCATTGCGGGCCGTGCTGTACCCCGGCTTCAACCGCTCGGTCAAAAGCACCGTTTGTGAAAGGCCCTGGTCTTCTTCTTCCATGCCGGCTTCGTTCGACGGCTGATCCATTTCGCCGGGCTGGTTCGCTCCATGTGGCCGATCCGTCCCATGTGGACGGTCGGTTCCATGCGGGCGATCGGTTCCATGTGGACGGTCGGTTCCATGCGGGCGATCGGTTCCATGTGGGCGGTCCGTCCCCCGCAGTAGTTTCGTCGTACGTGGATTGAGTAATCGACGCTCCTCATCAATGGCCATGTTCAGTTCCTTTCCGGGCCGACTTTACTTGCTCACCAATTCAGGCCGAATTTCTGGAAAAACCAATCGTCGTCATGCCTGCGGCGGGATTCCAGTTCAGATCGCTGTAGTGCCGCATCGCTTCTGGTTACGAGGTCCAGAGCCGCCGCAAAATCCGGGTATTCCGTAAGCGCATCCAGCACCCGCCCAAGCCGGGAACTCGAAAAATGGAGGAATGCCATGCGCAGACGATTGTGCAACACCGTTCGCCAATCAACCTTGTATGGAATCCGGTCATGGAACTCATGCTCCACGTCCACCGCCGGGACCAGCCATAGCTCATAACCCAGCAGCCACAGCCGCAAGCTCAATTCGCAGTCCTCTACGCCGTAGCGGATCAGATTGCCATCGAAACCGCCCACGGCACGGAACAAGTCGCGACGCATCGCCATACACGCCCCGGGGAGCAGTGGAACAGGGTACGGATCATTTCCCTTTCGACCCAGCCACTCCGCGTTTAAATCCGGGCCGCTCGGTCTGAGGCCGAAACCCTTATGGCGCCGGGCCTCGCGATCGGAAATACAAGGAGCAGCGGCGCCGATGAGCGGATCTTCCAGCAGACTCAACAGGGGCCGGCACCAGCCGCCTGGAAAACTGAGGTGGGCGTCACAGAAGACAATCACATCTCCGTCAGTTTGATTTGTGCCATAGTTCCGCGCCCCGGCCACGCCCAAACGTCGTCCAGACCGCACCAGCCTTACAGATCCGGTTGCACCAGCGAGGAAATCGGCTGATCCATCCGACGAGCGGTCGTCAATCACGACAATCTCGTGGTTCGGGGGAAGAGTGTTCTGAAGGTTCTCCACCGTGAGGCGCAGATTCAGGCCTTCGTTATGGGCGATCAACACGACGCTGATTCGGTTAGATGGGTCGATGCGATGCATAAGCTTTGCCGCATTTATCCTTTACTTACTTACGCGCAAAAGATTCCGAAAGGGGCCAGTGTTTCGCACAGCAAGAGGCCCGCAGCCGCGTTTTTCGGCTAACTTCAGAAGTTACGTTTGCGTTTAGTTATCACATTGTGGTACTCATGTCAAGGCATTTCGCATATGGCTGGTTCGGCATCCCACCTGGTTTCCTGCATCATGGCCACGCGAGATCGCCGCGCGTTCATTCCGGAGGCGCTGCGCTGTTTTTCACGACAAAATTACCCGGAATCGGAGTTAATTGTCGTTGATGACGGAAGGGAACCTGTCGCGGACTTATGCGAAGGCGTGCCGCGTGTTCGATATGTCCGGCTCCACCGGCCTGCAGCGACAGGGACCAAACTCAATATCGGGATAGAACGGGCGCGGGGCGAGATACTGCAAAAGCTCGATGATGATGATTACTATCATCCTGATTTTCTAAAGCTGGCCGTGTCACGACTGCCATCGCGGATCTCGATGCGTACGCTGGTTGCCTGGGACTGTTTCCTGATCCTGACGGCGGGAGAAAAACGGCTTCGCCACTCCGGTCACGGGTGGAACGCAGGCGGCACTTTTTGCTTCTATCGCAAGCTGTGGGAGCATAAGCCGTTTCGCGACGTTGCGAAAAACGAAGATTACTGGTTCGTATACGATCATCATCCGCGGATCAGGCGCGTATGTGCCGCCGAGCATTACATTCTGGTGCGGCACGGCGGCAACACCTGGCAATTCCGCTCTGGCGAGCGCGTTGATTCATACTTTCAATCGCTGCCACTGTACCCGAAGTCGCTAGACGCGGTAGTCCCGCCCGACGATCTTGCATTTTATCGTTCGCTACAAAGTTGAGTGCGGGGCTGAAGGTGAGCCAAGAACCTCCGCTCCCTAGCGGTCGCGGCTCAGAAAATCGTTGAAATCCAGCGCGACAAGACTCCGGCTGGAGCAATTTTGCGCTCCTCCATCCAAATATTGCCGGTCAGCTCGCTCATGGAAAATACCAGCCTGTCGCGGGCCGCGGATAATCCGATCAGATCAAAGCGGTCGACGCGCGCAAGCGATTCGCGCGCGCTGTGAAAGTGCCGGACCGGGAAAGGGTCGCCATCCGGGTGCTTGGTGGCAGGCGCCAGCCGCTGCGCCCAGATGCACCTGAACCCATCTCGTTCAGAAAGGAAATAAAGTAAGTTGCCGTCTGGAGACCAAGCCACGTAAGCATCCACGTGCAAACCGTCGGTTACGGAAATCCAGCTCGCCTCCGCAGTACCGTGCCCATCGCGGATGGGCGAGATAAAGATCTTTTTGTTGAGGGAGTCGTCGAGAGCGGCATCGAACGCAACCCAGCGGGCATCTGGCGAGAACCTTCCGCGGTAAAGAATGTGATCTCCCCGGTCCGGATGGATGAGCGGTCCGATTCTACGGGCGGGCACGTCGATCATCATTACATCTTCCGGCGGATGCAACGGCTCAAAGAGAATCTTCCGGCCACCGCGGGAAACATCGGTGGGAGGGCCACAGCGATCGCAAATCTTTTCGCTTGTGCCGGTCAGCGTGTTTGCCAGGTACATCTGGTCGGTATTGTCGACGTACGCTACGGCGCTCCCATCCGGGCTGATGCGCGGACGCAGCCACCTTGCGCCTGAACTGGTCAGAGTGGCTTCCTGCCCGGTTGCGAAATCGCGCGTCCTCACGGACCAGATCTTTGATCGCGCAGCGATGAACACCAGATCCGTGCCATCGGCGGAGATCGACGGAGCCGCGGTGTAGGACATGCCTGGCGTGAGATTCGACATCGCGCCGGCGACTCGCCCGGTGGCGCCATCGATTGGAAGGCTCCAGATATTCACGCTGCCAGATAAGCTCGAAAAAAACATGCGTCCAGAAGCGCCGTTCGCATCCCCGATTACTGAAGCATGCAAATCGAGCGAGGTCGTTGAGATCCGGCGAGTGGCCGGCCCGATCACCTCCCCTATAGCAGAAACTGGAACTTCCCAGAGATTCGTGGTGTCCCCCTGCAGCGCCGAGAACAGGATGCGGTTCGGGCCGGGCAGCCAGGCTATGGGTGTGATCCAGTCATGTTCCAGAGGCGGCTTAAAATTCTGTGAGTTGAGTAGAGGGATCACGGACGTTTTGACAGCGGTTGTGTTATCGAGAGACACAACCCACCAGTCAACACTTACACTCGCTGCCTGCTTTGTATCCGGCTTGCCAACCAGGAGCAGGCGCTTGGAATCGGGCGCCCAGACCGGCCAGCAGGTGGCGACCAGGTTCGTTTGTACTGGCTTCGCTGGGCCGCCGGTTGCAGGCTTCACATAAACTTGGGAGGAGCCGCGGAGAAAACCACTCCCCGGCAGACCCACCCAGTAGGCGATCCACTGTCCGTCCGGCGAGAAGGAGGGGCCGAATCCGCCCTGCGCGAGGAGTTGGGCTTTGCCGCCAAACGCCGGAATCTGATACACGCCTCCGCCATTACGGTCTGACCGGAAAACGATACGCGTATCGTCGGCTGAAAAGGACGGGGCGTAATCATCTGCTCCTTCGTGCGTCAGGCGAATAGGATTCTCGTCGCCATCAACCTGCCGGAGATACAAATTGAGATTCCCCGTGCCGTCGCGGTCCGATGCATAGACCAGCAGCTTGCCGTCGTGAGAAACGGCAGGAAAGTCGCTGAGCCCGGAATCGTTAGTGATCTGCCTGAACTCTGTGAGGGTTTGAGGCTTGATCAACCAATGCGCCATCGGAGGAGCTGCCAGGAACAGTGCCAGCAATACAAGTGTCGTCATGGCAACGAGTGGATGCTTTCGCGTCCAGGCTAAAAGGCGAGCCTGACGAGTTTGGGGATGGAGGGCATTCACAACATCCGACGCGCTCTTGAACCGCCGCTCGGGTTCATTTTCCAGGCAGCACCGAATCGTGCTCTCCCATTGCGTGTCGAGCGGCGGGTGTCCGGCTACCATCTCCCGAATCACCGCACCGAAGGAGTAAATGTCCGAGGCGACTGTAGCGACTTCTCCGGGATGGTACAGTTCGGGCGCAATAAACCCCACCGTGCCTGGAGGGCTGCCGCCATCCGGTCTTGTATACAGTGTCTGCGTGGCTTCCCCGCTGCGGGCAAGGCCGAAGTCGGTCACCACCAGCCGAATGCTGCCCCTCTCGCCGACCAGCATGATGTTACCCGGCTTGAAATCGCGATGAATGATGTTCGCTTCGTGGGCGGCTCGAAGCGCCTCGGCCATCTGTTCGATCAACGGAAAAGCCTCTTCGGTCGAGATACCGCGGCAGCGGCGGAGCCGCGCAGCAAGGTTCTCACCCTCCAGCAGTTCCATCGTGAAAAAGTAAATCCGTCCCCATGAAGTGTCGTGGTGGCCGACGTCATGCACGCGGCACACATGCCTGTTGGCTATTTTCCGCGCCAGTCTCACTTCGCGCAGAAGACGCGCCACGTAGCGCTCATTCAGTGCGGCATGCGGAATGATCGTTTTCAGCGCAAGGCGTTCTCCGAGTTCGTTATCGTACGCCTCATAGACTTCGCCCATGCCGCCTCGGCCAATGAAGCGGTCGATCCGGTAACGGTCCGCGATGATTTCGCCTTCGGCAAGATGTGGGAGTTCTTGGACAATCAGCGTTTCAGCGAGGAAATCGCCTGCCTGCTCATCATTTGAAACCAGCTCTTTCACCGTCGCGCATAAGTCCGGATCCTTGCGCTGCAATTGGGTGAAGGCCTGGTCACGGGCTTCGGCATCAAGGTGCACGATCGTGTCGAATTGCTCTTTAACTTGCTCCCACAGCTCGGGTACCATGCGACTCCTTACACAATGCGCCGTAAAGCCAAGCCCGCGCTACTCTCCAATCGCGCTTCACGGTACGCACGCTAACGCCCAGAGCTCCGGCGATCTCCTCTTCCGAGAGGCCGGCAATAAAGCGCATCTCCACAATCCGCGCCTGGCGCGGATCGATGGTTTCCAAACGCTCGAGCGCTTCATCCAGGGCCAGGAACTCCACCGTTCGGGCCTCGGCCCCGATTGGCAGGTCGGAGAGAGCGACCTGGAGACCGGCATTGGGACGTTTCTCCGCATTGCGGGCTCGCGCGTGATCGACGAGAATGCGCCGCATCAGCCGTGCGGCGATGGCGAAAAAGTGCGACCGGCTTTCCCAGTCGACCCGGCTCTGGTTGATTAATCGGAGGTAAACCTCATGGACCAGGTCAGTTGTCTGGAAGCTGCGTCCATTGGGTTCCCAGACCATGTGGCGGGATGCCAACCGGTGCAGCTCGCTATAGACGACTCCGAACAGCCGGTCTTCGACAGCAGGATTTCCTTTGCTCCATTCGAGCAAAAGCTCAGTAACTTGCGCAGCCGAGGACAAGCTACCAACCTCCTCTCTGCATGGTGACAAGCAGTGACGCTGACTCGCACCCGTCGCGACTACCGCGTTAAAGCGCGACGCCATCGCCTTTGCGCCCTCGCGGTACTGGAGATTTTACCGCAATTGTGTCCCCTTTTCGCGGTTTTTTCCGCGCCAATTGACAGAGCCTGCTCGGAGGACGGTCAGGCAACCGTGGCGAAGCAGTTGGCGCAGGCCAATTCCACCCCAAACACCCGGAGGAGGCGCTTGCTTCTGAACTCCCCATGAAAGGACAAATTCCATGAAGAACCGCATTTTACAGATCGCGCAAGCGGTGGGCGTCTGCGCCATACTCGGGGTGTCAAGCCTTTCCGCACAGGTCAGCCGCTCGGTCATGACACGTGTACCGTTTGACTTTGCAGTGGGCGATACACAGTTCAGAGCCGGCACGTATACGGTCACGACTGAAGCGCCTCAAAGCGCAATTCTGATTCAGGCGGAGCAAGGCGGCGTCGCGATGTTCGTTCTCGTACACCCGGCGCAAGCAAAAGAGGTCCAACAGCAGGGGAAGCTGGTCTTCCACCGGTATGGCGATCAATACTTCCTCAGCAAGATTTGGTTTCAAGGCAGTGACCGAGGACATGAGTTGATGGTCTCGAAGGTGGAAGAGCAGATTGCTCAAAACGCGCCGAAGCCCGAAGAGACCACTTTGCTGGCGGCGAGATCGAAGCCGCAGAAACCGGTTCGCTGACGTTCGTAGCGGACGTAGAGCGGGAACTGAACTTATCCGTTTGGTTTACCGCTCTACTATGCGGATATCCTGTCGGTTCTCGGATTCCGGTCAAGAATGGGCGCCCGGGCTCCACGGTATCCTTTAACTTGCGTTTTAATTTGTTCGCCTCGTGGCTGGCGCTATTGTCTTTAGCGCTCGCCGCTTCCGTTATTGCCGCACCCGCGCCCTCGCTCCTAGACATTCTGAAAGGCGAATTATCGCGCGAATTCACAGCTCTAAAAGCGAAGGCCGATCCGACGCCGTATTACATGGCGTACGAAGTTACCGATGCTGAAATGGCATCGGCAAGCGCGTCCCTGGGCGCATTGAGCAGCGCGGGCCAACGGCACGTACGCGGCCTGGACACAACCATCCGGATCGGATCGTCGACCTTCGATAATTACCACCCATATAAGGGGTCGCAGGGACAGTTTACTTCCTTTACCCCGCTCAGCATTGACGACAATGCAAACCAGATCAGGCGCGCGGTTTGGGCCGAAACGGACCGGGTGTACCGCCTTGCATCGAGGCGCTTTCTGCAATTGAAGACGGACGAGCAGTTACTCGCCGAACAATCGGATCGCGATGCGGATTTCTCGGCGGAACCCGCCTCGACCTATTCACAGTTACCTGAGACTTATAAGTATGATGGCGCGACCTGGGAACAGAAGGTCCGAACGTGGTCGGCTGAGTTCAAAAAACATCCAAAAATCCTTGCATCCGGCGTTAGTTTCCGGGATCAGCACGACATCACAACCTTCGTAAATACGGAGGGAACCGCGATCCAGCGTGGAAGCAACCTTTTCCGCATAGAGATTGAAGGAGCAACGCTTGCTCCCGATGGAATGGATCTAAGTGACTTCGCGACGATGGAAGCGTCTGACCCGGCTCACCTGCCGGCCGACAGCGCGGTTGCGCTCCGGGTTCAGGAAGTCGCCTCGAACCTGGATGCCTTGATTCACGCGCCGCCCGCGGAACCGATTGTTTGCCCCGCCATCCTGTCAGGGCGCGCTTCCGCTGTATTCTTTCACGAGATCTTCGGGCATCGCGTCGAGGGTCACCGGCAGAAGGACATCACGGAAGACCAGACCTTCACGAAGATGTTGGGGCAGAAAGTCCTGCCGGACTTTATCAGCGTGGAATTCGATCCGACCAGAACGACATACAACGGAACGGACCTGATCGGCGGTTATGAATACGATGACGAGGGCGTGAAGGCGCGGCCGGTGAAAGTGGTGGACGACGGAGTATTGAAAACATTTCTGCTATCACGTTCTCCGGTGGGAGAGTTTATCCATTCCAATGGACACGGCAGGCGGCAAGCCGGATTTGAGGTGGTGGCGCGTCAATCGAACTTGATTGTAGAGTCTTCGCGGCAGGTTTCCGAGAAGGAACTGCGCGCGCGGCTGATTGAAGAAATCAAGCGGCAGGGCAAGCCGTATGGCCTCTATTTCGCTGACGTTTCGAGCGGTTTCACGACCACGGGCCGGCGGGGCACACAGGCCTTCAAGGTGATCCCGCTGGTGGTGTACCGCGTGTATCCAGATGGCCGGCCGGACGAACTCATTCGCGGAGTGGATATTGTCGGCACGCCGCTAGCGAGCTTTCAACGGATTTTAGCCACGTCCGACCATCCCGAAGTTTTCAATGGATACTGCGGCGCCGAATCCGGGAGCATTCCGGTTTCGGCGGTATCGCCAGCGATACTCGTCTCGGAGGTTGAAACACAGAAAAAGCAGAATCCACAGCAGCGGTTGCCCTTGCTGCCGCGTCCGGAGGCCGAATGAAGCGCGGTTCCCTGATCTGGATCTGCGGTGTAGCGGCGCTTCTCTGCACGGCCGTGGTTATGGCGACGCCCGATGCGGGTCGCGATATGCGCGATGATCCGCAACTGCGTGCAATGCTCGATGAGCTCGCCCGGTCGAAGACTTTACAGCTCAACAATCTCGATAAGCCTTACTTCGTCCAGTACTCAACCGGCGATGCGAACCTGGTTTCTGTCGACGGAAGCCTGGGTGGACTGATCTCTTCCAATCGAATCCATTTTCGGGCTCCGCGCGTCGAGATTCGAGTGGGCGATTACAAGTTCGATAACACGAACTCCGTGTTTAGCGGGACTGCCCGGATCGGAGCGTTTCCGCTCGATGACGATTACCAGGCAATGAGGACTGCTTTCTGGCTTTCAAGCGATGCCATGTACAAGCTGGCAACCGATCAAATCACGCGCAAACGGAATGCGGTTCGCGAAATCTCCGATCCCGGCAACACCCCCGATTTTGCTGCAGCGAAACCGCTGCAGATGATTCAGCCGGTTGAAAATGTAGAGCTGGATCAGAACCACTGGGAGAGTATCGTGCGCGGATTATCGGAGCGGTTCGTGAACCATCCCCATGCCGTCACGTCGGATGTCAGGGTACGCTTGATCGCGACCACCTACCGGGTAGTGAACTCGGAGGGCACCGTCATTCGCATTCCAGAGAATCTGAGTGAACTGCAGATCCGGGCAACCGGCGTAGCGGCCGACGGGAACCGCGTTTGGAACCACCGCTTCATCACGGTGCTGCAGCCATCCCAATTTCCGAGCGAGGCCGAGTTGGAGAAAGCAACGGATGCCGTCGCAAGCGAGACCGAAGCGTTGGCTAAAGCGCCGCTTGCCGCCGATTACAGCGGCCCGGTTCTTTTTGAGCAGGAAGGGGCGGCGCAGCTAATGGCACAAGTGCTGGCCGATGCGTCGCGGCTGCAGCGCAAACCGGTTGCGCCGGCGGGATCGAACTCCCCCCAGATCATCGACAGTGTGTGGTCATCGAGGTTGGGGTCCAAGGTTGCGCCGGATTGGCTAAGCATCTGGGACGATCCGACGCCGCAGCGCTTTAATGGAACGTTCCTGGCGGGAGCGTACCCCGTGGACGATGAAGGCGTCCCTGCCGAGCGTGTTCTCCTGGTAGAGAAGGGGACATTGAAAGGATTTTTATTTAGCCGCGAACCGGTTCGAGACTTCAAACGCTCGAACGGACATGGCCGCCTGCCGGGGGCGTATGGAGCAGAAGAGGCCGCCTTCGGGAATCTTTTTGTACATGCCGATCATGGTATACCGGAAGCCAAACTGAAGGCGAAATTGCTCGCGAAAGTCAAAACCCAGGGCTTGAAGTTCGGAATCATAATTCGCCGGCTCGATTTTCCTTCGACGGCAAGCCTGGAGGAATTGCAGAGCCTGGTGCGGCAGATCCAGAAAGGCGGATATGTACGCTCCCTGAACGAGCCGCTGCTGGCTTACAGAGCCTATCCGGACGGACATGAAGAACTGGTGAGGGGACTGCGGTTTCAGGAGTTCAGCGCTAAGGACCTTCGCGATGTGCTTGCCGCTTCGGATCATCCGTATGTACTGAATTACGTGAATAACGGCACGGCGTTCAACCGGGCGGATTCAGGTTCCGATGCAACTACGTCTTCGGTAATCTGCCCGTCGCTGCTTTTCGATAACGTCGATCTAGCCCGGGCCGAGAATGAACCGGGCAAACCGCCGGTCGTTCCGGCCCCGGCCTTAACCGTTCAGTAGTTCGATGCGCATTCTCAGCAGGGCTATTTTCAAGGAAGTATTCACCAGCGCAATGCTGGGAACCCTGTTGTTTATCTTCGTGCTGTTTTTGCGAACCATTGAGCATCTCTCGGCGCTGCTGGTAAAAGTATCGGCGCCTGGACCGGTGGTGGCGAAGCTGTTTCTATATGCTTTGCCATCCACTATTCCTTTTGCACTGCCACTCGGAGTGCTGGTCGGCATTCTGATCGGCCTGAGCCGGATGTCGACAGATAGCGAGATTACCGCAATGCGTGCCTCCGGCATATCCAGCGCAAGCGTGGCGCGCCCGGTCCTGCTATTCGCATCCTGCGCGCTGGTTCTAACCGCACTGTCGTCGCTCTGGCTCACGCCATTGTCCTTGCACCTGGAATCGAAGGTGGCGCGTAACTTCGCCGCCGCGCAACTTACAGGAGCAATTGAATCGCGCATCTTCGACGAGCAGTTTCCGAACACGGTTTTGTATGTCGGGAACGTGCAGACAACAGGTAAGCAGATTACCTGGCGTCAGGTTTTCATTGCCGATGTAACTCCCGCCAATGAATTGCGGCAGCAAGGCAGAGATCGCGGCGAAGGGCCCCGGATCATCGTAGCTCAGCAGGCCATTCCGCATGCGGACCCAGCCAATAACCGCATCATTCTGGACATGAAGAATTTCCGGTCGAGCGAGCGGGACAAAGAAGGCAAGGTGATTACCACCGCCGCGCCGACGCAGGTGGAGGTTCTTCAGGCTCAAAAACAGGAAGACCTGCAGCTGAATAAGACCGTGCAGGAGATGGATACCGGGCCGCTGTACAAACGGGTGTACCGCCGGCACGATCTTTCACGCGACGATTACGTGGAGGCCGCTATCGAGCTTCATCAGCGCTTCGCGCTTCCGCTGGCCTGCCTTTTACTCGCCCTGGTCGGCATTCCGCTCGGTATCTCCTCGCGCAAAGGAGGAAAGTCTACCGCGTTTGTGATGACAGTTCTGCTAGCGTTCTTTTACTACTTGGGTTACATTGCGCTGATCGGGCTGGCTAAGAAAGGAAGCTTGCCGGTACCGGTCGCCGTCTGGACTCCCGATGCAATCTTCGCGGCGGTTGGTATTTTCCTGCTGTTGCGGCTGGAAAAACCTGGCGACCAGGATCTGGCGACATGGTTCAAGGCCTGGGCTCAGCGCGCCGGCGAAAGATTCAAAGGCTCCCAGACGGTCCTGCAGCCGCGCGGTCTGCGTATCGGGCGGTTCGGCTTCCGGCCGATGCTGATTGACGGCTATGTGCTGAATGGATTTCTTTTCTATTTCGCCGTATTAGTGGCGGCACTGGTGGCGCTGATTGAAGTGTTCACGTTTTTCGAACTGCTCGGCGACATGATCAAAAATGACATCTCCATGGCGACGATGGTTGACTATCTGTGGCATCTTGCTCCGAGCCTGGTCTATCAACTAACGCCCATCGGCACGCTGGTTGCTTCGTTGATCTGTTTCGGCATCCTGACAAAATACAACGAAGTAACAGCGTTCAAAGCCGGCGGAGTAAGTGTACATCGCCTGGCAGCCCCTGTTCTGGCGGCAAGCCTGTTAATCAGCGGCCTGCTATTCGCGTTTGACCACTATTACATCCCAGAAGCAAACCGGCGTCAGGAGATGCTGCGGGCCGAGATAAAGAAGAAGCCAGTCGCCACTTATTTGCGGGCGGACAGGCAATGGATTTACGGGCAAGGCTCGAGAATCTACAATTATCAATTCATGGATTCGCGCAAGGCGACCATGTCGAAGGTGAACGTATACGAGCTGGACCCAAACACGTTCGAAGTCGTCCACCAGATTTCGGCCGACCGCGCTCGCTGGGACCCGGAGCGGCAAACCTGGATTTTCCAGAACGGCATGAGCCGGATTGGGGATAACTACAAATTGTTCTACGGCTCCTCCGCCTGGTTTCCGGAACTAACTGAGCCGCCTTCCTGGTTCGTAAAGGAAGAAAAGGAATATAAGGAGATGAACTTCGAAGAACTGGGGCATTACATACGCGAGTTACAGGCCAGCGGCCTGGATACCACCCAGCTTCGGGTCCAATATTATAAGAAGTTTTCCGTTCCGCTATTTGCATTGATTATGGCCGTGCTCAGTATTCCATTTGCATTCATCGCGGGCAACCGCGGGGCAATGACAGGAGTTGGAATCAGCTTTGGGATCGCGATCGCGTATTGGACGGTCGGTACGTTGTTCGAGCAGGTCGGCGATTTGAATCAGTTGCCGGCAATAATGGCGGCCTGGTCGCCGGATATTCTGTTCTCGCTTGCCGGGCTTTATTTCATGGCGCGAATGAAAACGTAGTGCCTGGGCAGGCGGAAGCCTGTGAAATCACGGGCCGGAAAATCTGGTTGATCTGCGCGCTTTCCGCCATGGTACGGTGAAGCCATGCGGGTGACACTCGACATTCCTGACGAGCTGGTTACTCCCCTCGCCGGTCCCGGCCAGGATCCGGCCCGTGCCGCCCTCGAAGCCTGGGGCCTCGAAGCCTACCGCCAGCGCCGCCTCTCCGCCTATCAGCTCCGTATTCTACTCGGTATCGAATCCCGCTACGAGCTCGACGGTTTCCTGAAGCAACACCGGGTTGAGACGTATACGGTTGAAGAATTGCAACGGGATCTCGCTACCATTCGCGAATTTCGGGAGCAGCAAAAGCTTGACCGCCCGGCATGATCGTCGTGGCCGACTCAGGTCCTCTTCAGTACCTGGTTCGCATTGGGGCGATCGACGTGTTGGCTCCGCTCTATCAACGTGTGCTCTTGCCGCAAACCGTCGCCTGCGAATTGCAGCAGAACAACACACCCACCCTGGTTCGTGTCTGGATCACGCAACCGCCCGCCTGGTGTGAGATTCGCCCCGATCCGCCCGCCGATCCCACGCTCGCCTTTCTCGATCCCGGCGAACGCGTTGCCATTCCTCTCGCGCTTTCCGTCCGTGCGGACCGCCTGCTGATTGATGACCTGGCCGGGCGCGCCGAGGCGAATCGCCGTCGTCTCCGCGTCACCGGAACCGTGGGCGTCCTGATCGACGCACACTGGGCCAGTCTTCTCGATTTTGAGCAGGCCCTGGCCCAGCTCCGGCAAACTAACCTTTATCTCTCGAACGAAGTAATCGCTCTCGCGCGGCAGGAGTTGTCCAGCGGGGAACGAAAATCGTGAGCGTGACCCATGAACCATCATTTCGACATTGAACCGTCCCGCCATGCTTGGCGGCGGAATTGAGAAAATCGGAATCTGAGCGTCCGTAATTCCCTAAGTAAGCGACTTTGGCCCCCGGGCCCTCTTGATTGATATGATTCACGTCTGATATGCGAACTCTTGCCGTTTCTGCGATTCTGGCGATTGCCGCACTTCCTCTTGGGGCAGCGAACTGTACCGCCCTGTCCGGCTTAAAGCTGCCGAACACGACTATTACGGCCGCGGAAACTGCTCCCGCGGGAAGCTTCAATCCGCCCTATGGAAACGCGGTGGATAAGGTTCCGGCATTTTGCCGGGTTGCGGGAGTTATCAAACCGACAACCGACTCCGATATTCATTTCGAAGTGTGGATGCCGGCTTCGGATTGGAACGGAAAGTACCTGGGAGTGGGGAACGGCGGTTTCGCGGGCACAATCGATTTCAACGCCATGGCAGGTAATCTCAAACGCGGTTACGCCACCGCCGCTACGGATACAGGACATCAAGCCGATAGCGTAGATGCGAGTTGGGCGTACAAGCATCCCGAAAAGGTGATCGACTTCGGCTATCGCGGACTGCACGAGACAACCGAAAGAGCCAAAGCAATCATCCAGGCATTTTACGGCCATGCAGCGCAGCGCTCGTATTTCGATAGCTGCTCTGACGGCGGCCGGGAGGCGCTAATGGAAGCGCAGCGGTTTCCCGAAGATTTCGATGGCATCCTAGCCGGCGCGCCCGCAAATTATTGGACACACATGCTAGCATCCGGGATTGATGTTACTAAGATCCTCTACGGCAACCCGCCCGGTTACATAGCGACGACTAGGATTCCGGCGATCAGCGCCGCCACGCGTGCTGCCTGCGATGGGGAGGACGGAGTGAAAGATGGCGTAATCAACGATCCACCGCACTGCCATTTCAACCCTTCGGCGCTGCTTTGCAAAGGCACAGCTTCGCGCAATTGCCTGACCGCGCCGCAGATTGTCTCTTTGAAAAAACTCTACTCCGGCGGGCAGACCGCAAATGGCACGAAGCTATTTCCGGGCGCCATGCCGGGCGCGGAAGAAGGGCCAGGAGGCTGGAGCCTCTGGATTACCGGCCAAGCGCCGGGTTTGAGCCTGTATGGCGGCTTTCTGGAGAATTACTTTCGCTACATGGTTTTTGAAGACCCCACCTGGAATGCTTTGACCGCGAATGTGGAAACAGCAGAGCGAACGGCCGACGAGAAGACCGCGCGAGCACTGAACGCGATTGATCCCGACCTGCGCCGCTTCGAAAGCCACGGCGGAAAGCTGATTCTGTACCACGGCTGGAACGATCCTGCCATCTCGCCCGTAAATACGATTAACTATTACAAGAGCGTAACGGCGGCGCTGGGACAGGAGAAGACAACCCGTTTCGTCCGGCTCTACATGGTTCCGGAATGCAGCACTGTATTGGTGGTCCGGGCGCCACCTGGTTCGGGCAATTGGGAACAGTAACGGCGGACGGCCCGAAGCAGGGCATTTTCGACGCTCTGGAGCAATGGGTGGAAAAAGATGCAGCCCCGGGCGACATCGTTGCGACTAAGTACACTGGCGACAATCCTACCAAGCCCGTGCAAATGACTCGTCCGCTGTGCCCGTATCCGCAGATCGCCAAATACAAGGGAAGCGGAGATACAAACAATTACACAAGCTTTGTTTGCGAGCAGCCAGCGGAATCGTCTGGCACTATAAGTCAGTAATGGATGCCGTTGCGAAGATACACTTTGTAAAGCTTGTTTTCTAACGCGAGATGAAAATCGCGGGCGAGCCGCTTTCGCGACCAGATCCACGGTAAATGGCGATTTTCTCCGTAATATCCATTCACAACAAAAACAGCGGGGTTGATTTTGGAAAAGAAGCCTAAGTAACGGTCATCGCGGAGCGGCGGCCCGAAGCCGAGCGCATATCCCAATTCGGAGCCGCCCATCACGATTCCGCCCGGAGGAACGGTATGGCGAATCAACCGGATTACAGGCAGGTACTCGGCACGGTAATCGTTCTGCCTAATCTTGAAAGCGAACCCGGTAATAGTGCTGAGCATCGCTGAGGCGAGCAAAGCCGAGGCAATAATTCGCCCAAAGCCGCGACGCTTCCAGCAGTAGTAAGTCCAAACTGCGCCGCAGGCGGAAAAGATAGGTAGGGAGTAGACAAAGTAGACGGGAAGATCCTGGTTGTCGAGCCCCGCGATGCCGATGTAGGCAATCAAGGCGAAACCCAACAGGATTCTGGAGATCGGCTGCTTACGCAACCTGCTATCAAGCAAGAGAGCGGCTAACCCGGCCAGTCCAAACAAGAGGCAAAACACTTTGAAGCGGCTGAACCCGGATAGGCCCGCGAAGTAATACAGGAAATAGCGATGATAGGCATCGGTGGAAATGGCTTTGATCGCCGCTGACAGCGTGCTGATCCGATAGGCGGAGGCGGAGGTGCTCTGCGCGAGGTAAATCTTGGGAGCCTCGAGTACATAGCGGAGGCACAAAGCGCCACCCAGGAGAAACGGCGCGGTGGCGGCTAGCAAGCCTTGCCAGCGGATCTGACGCCAGTCCATAATCACCAATACAGCCAGGCAACAATTCGCGATCAGGCCCATGGGATGAGAGAAGAATGCAGCCGCGCCGAAGAAAGCGGCTATCGCAATCGCGAAATTCCAATTCCGGGCACGCAGAGATACATAGGCCGCAAGGGCTGCCTGACCTAACGCAGCGCACATCATATCCATGCGGCCGTCCGAGGCCGCCGAGACACACGCATAGTCGAGCGCCACCACCGAGCCCACCAGCAGCGCCAGGCTCTCATTGCGGGTTACTGAACGGATGAACACAAACCAGGAGAGGATGTACAGCAGCCCGAACGCCACGGAGAACAAGCGCACACCCGCGGCTGTCGGGGGCACAACGTGAAGCCAGGTTCCAAGCGAGATGAAATACAGCGGAAACTGCCAGTAGGTATATTCCTGTACGGCTGGAAAGTGGCGATACCCGTCGGGATCCAGCGTGGGGCTGCCCAAGTGCCCGGCATTTCGAAAATTAAGGGCAACATCGGTGAACAACCCTTCGTCCCACCACGGGCTGCGCGCATACGAATAGCCGATGCTAAGCGCGACAAAAACCAGAAGCGCCGCCAGCGCGAGCAGCTGGTTCCTCGAAATTTTCGGCAGCGTCTTTGGGAGTTGCGGCCGCCGCAGTCCGTTTTCGTGGACAAGCGCAGCCAGTCGACCGACACCGGAGGCGGCGGAAGCGGTTCGTGCTACTAACAAGCTTCGGTGCAGATTCATAGCCTGAAATACCGCAGCCCTCGCCGAAAACACCAACCTACCAACTCAAACCGAGTGGGGATAGTCAGTCCTATAGGTACGGGCAGTACTACTCGCCGTTCCGTAATTTAGCTTGCGATCGGGGGAGTCCGGTGGCTTTGCGGAATCGCCGGGATATGCTCTCAGGGAGGGGATGGCATCCGGAATCAGCAATGTTTCTGTCTTTACAGAACTGGGCGCAGCTATCTTGGGCCTGGCCGTTCTCGCACGTTTCGCGAGCCGGTGGGGATTTTCGCCGATCCCACTTTATCTTCTGGCCGGGGTGGCGTTCGGAACCGGCGGGCTCGCTCCGCTCAACGTCAGTGCGAATTTCATTCATGTGGGCGCGGAGATCGGAGTCCTTCTGCTCCTGTTCATGCTGGGCCTCGAATACACCGGAAAGGAACTGAAGGAGAGCCTTCGGGCTGGCCTGCCTGCGGGCTTGGCCGATTTCTTACTGAATTTTCCACCCGGGCTGATTGCCGGACTGCTCCTGAAGTGGAGCGCGCTCGCAGCGGTGCTGCTGGGCGGTGTCACTTATATCTCCTCCTCGGGCGTCATCGCGAAAGTGCTGGCCGAACTGAAGCGGCTGGGCAACCTGGAGACGCCGTCAATCCTTTCCGTACTTGTGATTGAGGATCTGGCGATGGCCATTTACCTTCCCGTTGTGGCGGTGCTTCTCACGGGGGAGGGGCCGCGGAAAATGGCTGTTTCGGTTTCGGTCGCAATTGCGGTGGTCGGGTTGGTGCTCTTAATCGCGCTGCGCTACGGAGAAGCGGTGAGCCGCGTGATCGCACACGAATCGGATGAGATCGTACTGCTGAGTATATTCGGGATCGTGCTTCTGGTTGGAGGTCTGGCGCAGAACTTTCAGGTCTCCGCCGCGATTGGAGCATTCCTGGTGGGAATTGCGGTCTCGGGGCCCATTGCCGAACAGTCACACCGGTTGCTGGCTCCGCTTCGGGATTTATTCGCGGCTACTTTTTTCTTTTTCTTCGGGCTGCAGATCGATCCGGGAAGCTTACCCGCAGTGCTGCCACTGGCCGTTGCTCTCGGGGTTGCCTCCGCACTGACCAAGGTGGTGACGGGTTACTGGGCAGCAAAGCGCACGGGAGGAAATCGCAGGGCTTGCCTCCGAGCCGGCGCGGCATTGACCCCGCGGGGAGAGTTCTCGATTGTGATCGCCGGTTTGGGTGCGGCGGTCGAGCCAAGATTGGGGCCGCTTGCGGCTGCGTATGTGCTCTTCCTGGCCGTACTGGGACCGATTCTGACACGAGCTGTGAAGTAGGGAGGCGCACGCGGGCCAGCTCGCGTTCCACGTTCCCGATGGCCTGTCCCACTCAACATTGCAGTACAGTAGCGGCATGGCACAATGGAGACCCGATCAAAGCTTTTACCCCTCGGCGAAGATGGCGATGGAAGCGCCCGCCGAGAAGATTGCGTACATTTCTCTGCTGAATGGAAACGCGAGCGCGGCTGATGCGCTCGGCGTAGTGGATGTAGACCCAGCTTCGAACAGTTACGGCCGGCTGGTCGGGCAGGTGGACATGCCGAATGCCGGTGATGAGTTGCACCATTTCGGATGGAACGCCTGCAGTTCCTGCCTGTGCCCGTACTCACCGCATCCGCACATGGAGCGGCGCTATCTGGTAGTTCCGGGCTTGCGCTCTTCGCGCATTCACGTTCTGGATATCAAGCCGGACGCGCGGAATCCGCGGATGGTAAAGGTGATCGAGCCGGAAACCATGATGAAGGCAACCGGGTACAGCCGTCCGCACACATCACATTGCGGGCCGGACGGGATTTATATGAACGCGCTGGGCTCGGTGGATGGCGGCGGGCCGGGCGGCATCTTCATGCTCGATCCGGAAACGTTCGAATTGAAGGGCGCCTGGGAAAAGGAGCGCGGGCCGCAATACCTGGCCTACGATTTCTGGTGGCACCTGGGGCACGACACCATGCTCACCAGCGAATGGGGAACGCCGGATATGGTCGAAAACGGCGTCAATCCGGAACTACTGCTGGCTGGAAAATACGGCCACGCGATCCACATATGGGACCTCCCTAAACGACGGCACCGGCAAGTGCTGGATTTGGGGGCGGAGCAGCAGATGGTGCTGGAACTGCGGCCGTCGCACGATCCGAACAAGACATACGGATTTGTAGGCGTGGTCGTCTCGCTCAAGGACCTTTCTGCTTCGGTCTGGCTCTGGCATCGGGAAGGCGTCAACGGGAGTGGTTCATGGAAGGTCCGCAAGGTGATTGAAATCCCTGCCGAACCGGCGGATCCCGAACAATTACCGCCGCTGCTGAAGGGCTTCGGCGCCGTCCCGCCGCTGGTTACCGATATCGATCTTTCGCTGGACGACCGCTTCCTGTATGTCTCCTGCTGGGGTACCGGCGAACTGCGGCAGTACGATGTTTCGGACCCGTTTAACCCGGTCCAAACGGCTGCGGTAAAACTCGGCGGCATTGCACGGCGGCAGGCACATCCATCACGGCCTGAAATTGCTCTCAATGGCGGTCCGCAAATGGTGGAGATAAGCCGCGATGGACGCCGCGTTTACCTCACAAATTCGCTTTATAGAAGCTGGGATGAACAGTTTTATCCAGCGGGCCTGAAGGGCTGGCTGGCGAAACTGGACGTGCCGAACGGCGGAGGAATGGAACTCGATTCGAAGTTGTTCCTGGAATTCGATAGCATGCGGCCACACCAGGTACGCCTGGAAGGCGGCGACGCTTCGTCCGATTCGTATTGCTTCTCGTGAAATGTAGGGAACGACAGCCGCTTGCTGTCGCGCGCGGTTCAGTGATGAACGGCAAGGTATTGCGATGACGCACGAGATGAGCATCTCGTTCTCGTCCGGCGCGATGCTGCTTGGGATGGGCGCATTTCATGGCATCAACCCCGGCATGGGGTGGTTATTCGCAGTAGCGCTGGGGATGCAGGAGCAGCGCCGCGCCGCGGTATGGCGATCTCTGCTCCCCTTAGGGGCGGGCCACGCACTGGCCATTGCGGCAGCGATCGCGATCGCAGTGATGGCCGGGGCTGTCGTACCGATTCACGATCTTCGCTGGCCAGTGGCCGGAATCCTCATCGTACTGGGAGCTTCCCGGCTGGTTCGGCACCGGCATCCCCGCTGGATGGGCATGCGCGTGGGGATGGCCGGGTTGACGCTGTGGTCCTTTCTCATGGCGTCCGCTCATGGCGCGGGCCTGATGGTGGTTCCGGTATTCCTGGCGATGGCGATGACACCCAGCGGGCTAGCGAGCCACAGTATGATTGCGTCAACACCGGCTGCCGCGATCTTCGCGACTCTCCTACACGCGCTGGGTTATCTTCTGGTCACTGCGGCTGTCGCGCTACTGGTGTTTGAAAAGCTCGGGGTGGGGCTGCTGCGCAAGGCTTGGCTCAATCTGGACCTGGTCTGGGCGGTAGCGTTGATCGCGACCGGAGTGATTACGGTTCTGTTGTAGGGTGTTCTTTTCTGGATAGAAGAGAACACGGGCGCCTTCGGGCAATGGTGACATCGCCACGCGCTTCCTCACTGGGCGGGTTGGCGGGCAGGTTCGCGGCCCGGTTTCGTCTCAAGCGCGCGCTGAACGGTGCTGTGCCTGCGGCTGTAGGTGAAGTAAATGATCAGGCCGACCACAAGCCAGCTTCCGAAACCGATCCAGGCCGGTAAATCGAGCGACAACATCAGCGCCAGAGAAACGACGATGCCGAGAATCGGCACTACCGGAACCCAGGGGGTGCGGAAGGGGCGCGGCAGATCGGGCTGCTTCACCCGCATGACCCACACGCCCAGGCAGACGATGGTGAACGCGAGAAGCGTGCCCAGGCTCACCAGCTTCGCGAGAAATACGATGGGGAAAAATGCGGCCAGAAGGGCGACGAAGATGCCAACCACAATCGAAGTGAGATACGGGGTCCGGAAGCGGGGATGAATTTTGCCGACCCATTTCCAGAGCAGGCCGTCATGGGACATGGTGTAGAGGACGCGCGACTGGCCCAGGAGCATGACGAGCATGACGGAGGCCAAGCCCGCGATAGCGCCAATGTCGATCAGGAAGACGCCCCATTGCACCCCGATTTCCGCCGCGCCATCGGCTACGGGGGCAGCCGTGTTCAACGTGGCGTACGGCTTCAGTCCTGTCAATAATCCCGCCACGACGATGTACAGGATGGTGCAGACAATCAGCGAGCCCAAGATGCCAAAAGGCATATCCTTCTGCGGATTTCTCGATTCCTGAGCCGCTGTGGAAACGGCGTCGAATCCGATGTAGGCAAAGAAGACCACGCCAGCGCCGCGCATGATGCCGGACCAGCCAAATTGTCCGAAATGCCCGAGGTTCTTTGGGATGAACGGATGCCAATTGGCCGTCAGATGAGACCAATGGCCAACCGCAAAGCTCAGCGCCAGTCCGATAAATATCAAAACCACCGAGACTTTGATCATCACCGCCGCGCTATTGAAGTTCGCCGATTCGCGCACGCCGATGACAAGAATGATGGTGATGACAACGATGGCCGCCATAGCGAATAGATCGATATGGATGGGAATCGTGGTACCGAAGAGCGCGAGGTGTCCTGTGGGCGCGGGGTTAAAAGGAATTGTGACGCCGAAGAATTTCAGGAAACCCGTGACGTAGCCGCTCCACCCGACCGCGACGGTTGCCGCTCCGAAAGCATATTCAAGCACCAGCGCCCAGCCGATGATCCAAGCCACGATTTCGCCGAGCGTAGCGTAACCGTAGGTATAGGCGCTTCCGGCGATGGGGATCATGGAGGCGAACTCGGCATAACAAAGCCCGGCGAATACGCAGCCGATACCGGCAATTACGAAGGAGAGAACGATGGCCGGTCCGGCAAATTGCGCGGCCGCCGTGCCGGTCAGCACGAAGATTCCGGCTCCGATAATGGCTCCGATACCGAGCGTCACCAGGTTTATGGGGCCAAGCGAGCGGCGCAGCGAATGCTCACTGGTTTCCGATGCCTCCGCCATGATCGTGCTTAGCGGTTTTTTGGCTAAGAGCGGACTGCTCA
>Ga0308173_10000046_pt1 | contig 40540 bp, 35 predicted proteins | sample PhyPR1_FD_203716 | JGI IMG/M metagenome (GOLD analysis project Ga0308173, IMG submission 203716) | Soil microbial communities from UC Gill Tract Community Farm, Albany, California, United States - DLSLS.P.R1 | ecosystem: Environmental > Terrestrial > Soil > Agricultural land | place: USA... | reverse complement strand
CCGTGAACGGTTTGTGGCTCGCGCGGATTTGTTCCCATTGCGGATAAGTGAAATCGTTGGGATCATCTGAGAAATGGCCGGTGCGGCTTGAATGATCGGCAAACGTAACCAATTGTTGCGGAGCTTTAACCGGAAGGCTGCGCAGCAACAGGGCATCCACCAACTGAAAGAGCGCGACATTTGCGCCGATGCCGAGAGCCAACGATAAAACAGCGATCGCCGTGAACGTTGGTTTCGCGCGCAGCAGGCGAGCAGCATAGCGAAAGTCCTGCCAGAGGCTTTCGAGTGGATGGGATCTCATATCGTAGCGCCTCCTTCGGCGGGGCGGGATGATCATATTATTGCGTGTAATTGCGCGCCAATGAAAAAGCTGATCAATCAAGCCGAACATGTCGTCGACGAAATGCTGGAGGGCTTGCTGACGATCTATCCAAGCTTGGCGCGGCTTTCGCATCACAAAGTCATTTTGCGGGCCGATACCGAACAGGTGCGCGATAGACAAGTGGCGGTGATTTCCGGTGGAGGGAGCGGTCACGAACCGGCGCACGCGGGGTTTGTTGGAGCGGGCATGTTGAGCGCGGCGGTTGCGGGCGAAGTATTCACGTCGCCTCCGGTAGAAGCCGTTCTGGCCGCGATCCGAGCGGTTGCCGGAACCCAGGGCGTAGTGCTGATTGTGAAGAATTACACCGGGGATCGACTGAATTTCGGGCTCGCGGCAGAGATGGCCCGCGCCGAAGGCATCCGAGTAGAGACTGTGATGGTTGCCGACGATATTGCGCTAGCGGCGACACACGAACCTTCGAGCCGCCGCGGCATCGCCGGCACAGTTCTGGTCCACAAGATCGCGGGCGCAGCAGCGGCTGAAGGGATGAGTCTAGAAGAAGTTGTTTCGAGCACGCGCTCCGCGGCCCAGGATATCGCGAGCATGGGCATTTCACTATCGGCCGGCACGACGCCAGCAACCGGAAAGCCGAGTTACACTCTGGGTGAACGGGAAGTGGAGTTGGGGCTTGGCATTCACGGCGAGCCCGGTATACGCCGGAGCCTGCTGCGAACGGCCGATGAACATGCGGACGAAATTGTTGATGCGATTGTTGAAGCACATTCGCTGCGCCCGGGTGACCGGATTGCCGTGCTGGTGAATAACCTGGGCGCGACGACCTGGATGGAACTGGCCATCGTTGCGCGACGGGTCGTAAGTGCGCTTGCATCGCGAGGCCTTGCCGTGGAACGCGTATATGCCGGAACATTCATGTCATCACTGGATGCCGCGGGCGTGTCCGTATCGGTGATGCGCGTGAACGAACAACGCTTTCGCTTGCTGGATGCGCCGACCAGCGCACCAGCTTGGCCGCGAGTATCGATGGAGCACAGGCGATCCATTACCGAGAGGACGACCAACTCGCGCGCCGTGGATACCGCGACGGAGCCGGAGAGGGTAATCACCACCGGCAGCCATTTGCATCGCGCGATTGACGCAGCTTGCGAGGCAATTCTTAATGCCAGGGATCACTTGACGGAGTTAGATCGAGTGGTGGGCGACGGCGATCTGGGCATTAACCTGGCGCGAGGAGCCGCAGCGGTTCAAGAGATGCTGCGAACAGACCCGGGCAGCAAGGCTGCAGACTGCCTGAGCCGCCTTGCGGAAAAGCTGCGGAGTGTTGTGGGAGGGTCGTCAGGAGCTTTCTACGGCGTACTGATTCTACGTGCGGCCAAGACACTGCAATCGGCAGCCGCGAACGATCCGAAAGTATGGGTTCGGGCGTGTAATGAGGCTTGCCGGGCAGTGAGTGAAGCCGGCGGAGCAGTGGCAGGCGATCGAACCATGTTAGATGCTCTGCTCCCATTTACAGAGGCATTGAGCCACGGCATTGAAAGTGGCCAGCCGCTCTCGCAGGTGTTAAGCGACGCAGCAACTGCTGCCGAACAGTGCGCCGAAGCGACCGCGCAGATGCTCCCACGGCGGGGGCGTTCGAGTTACTTGGGCGAGCGATGCCTGGGTTATCCCGACCCGGGCGCCATTGCCGCTGCCATCTGGCTGCGGGCCGTTTCAAATCATCTTACGCGCGAGTGAGAATTGTACGGTGGCACAACCTTTCTATCTTGGCTTAAATATGTCCGGAACAGTGTCGGCCGGTGCTTACACGGCAGGCGTGATCGACTTTCTGGTGGAAACGATGGATGCCTGGTACGCGGAACGCGAGCGGCAGATTGAGCGATTCGGAACAAATTACGAGCAGTGGACGATTCCTCCTCATGAAGTGGAACTCGCCGTGATGGCGGGCGCGTCCGGCGGGGGAATAACGGCCGCGCTCACCGCAGCGGCGCTGAGCCAGAATTTCGACCACGTTCGCCAGCAATCGCTACCGGCAAACGCGAACGTGAATACCCTGTTTCAAAGCTGGGTGCGGGACATCGATCTAAGCGGTTTATTGGGTCACGCGGACCTGGATGGGAGCGGCGGTAAAGTTGTCTCGATTCTGGATTCGACACCGATCCGAAATATCGCGTCACACGCGTTGCAGATTCCAGCCCCGCTTAATCAGCGGCGAGCGTGGGTGCGCGACGGCTTGCAAGTGATTCTCACGCTAACCAATCTGCGCGGCGTGCCATACGCGATCGAATCGGAAACGGCCGCTTCGGAAAGAACGTTGTATTACGCGGACCGGCGGGCTTTCGAGGTTTGGTGGAACCCGGACCGGCCGGGTGGCGACTATGTTCCGCTAGACGGGAAGGGCGGAAAGGAATGGACCGAACTGGCCGATGCCGCCATCGCGACAAGCGCCTTTCCGGTTGTACTGGCGCCGCAGAAACTGGCACGACGGGCCGGCGAATACAATGAGCGGCGCTGGTGGATCTCGCAGGCGAATCCAAAATGCCGCGATGATGGTGTTTGCGAGTGCGAAAAGAACGAACCGATGCGGCCATCCTGGGATCTCGGAGATGCTTTCTCCTTTGAGACGCTCAACGTAGATGGAGGCGCGACAAATAATAGCCCGTTTGATTGCGCGCGCTTTGCCCTGGCGGACCTGCAACCGACTCTGCCTGCCGGCCGTAATCCGCGCGATCCCCAAGTGGCGGACCGCGCCGTAGTCAGTGTCGCACCGCTCTCGACCGAAACGATTGGCAAGCTGCCAGCGATGCCGGATGCGGCTATGTTTTCCCTGCTGACGCGTTTTGTGGGCGCCCTTGTGAACCAAAGCCGTATACAGGGCGAGAATCTCAAGCTGACGGCGGAGGCGAGCGTGGCCAGCCGATGGATCATCGCGCCTAATTCCACTTTGCCCAACACGGAACCACTCGCTGGCTCTTTACTTGAAGCTTTCGGCGGTTTTGTCTCGCAAGCCTTTCGCGAACATGACTACCAGTTGGGCCGTCGAAACTGCCAATGGTTTCTGCGTAGCCATTTCGGTCTGCCCTGGGATAACGCGATCATGAAGCAGTATTCGCTTTCTCTCGCGGCTCAAAACCGCCTTGATGCTCAGTTCGGGTTTGGGGCGGCCAAGGGGAAACCTTCCGGGACGGCAACGCGCTTGTTTCCAGTGATACCGGTCGTTCCGGAATTAACTCCCGAAATTGCGGTGGTAAGGAAGCCTATCGATCAGGACGCGCTGAAGAAGCTGGGAGATCTGGCCGTTGATCGGGTGAAGAGAGTCACCAGGGAACTGCTGACGCAAGGCGGCGGTGGAATGTTGTCTGACGTTGCATTCGAGGCCGCATGGCTATTCGTCAAGGGGAAGCTTCGGAACAAGCTACTGGCGTACGCGGGTTTCGAACTGGCGCGGCAAGGTTTCGTAAAGTGAACGGCGGGTCCGAAGGTGCTAATCGCCGTTTAGCTGACGCCAGCGCTCAACCAGATCGTGACAGGCACCGCGCCAATTCGGGAAGTGAAACTCGAAGCCGGAATCGAGCAACAACCGAGGAACAACGCGCCGGCTTTTGAGAACGAGCTCCGTTTCGGTGCCCAGGATTGCTGCGCCGATGGCGAGGGCCCACCTGGGTGCGGGGAGTCCGACATAGCTTGTGCACCAGGCGCGACGCAGGCAGAACATCAGCTTCCAGTTCTGCAGCGGAAAAGGAGATGAAATATTAACGGGGCCGCTAATCTCATCATGAGCAATAAGGAATTCAATGGCGCGGATGAAATCGACATCGTGAATCCAGGAGACGTATTGGCGGCCGGAGCCGGCGCGCCCACCGAGTCCGCGGCGGACAAGCCAAAGCAGAGTATCAAAAATCCCGCCCGGATGCGGGCTCATTACCATCGCGCTGCGAAGGGCGATTCTGCGCGTGCGTGGAGTTTCCGCGGCAAAAAAGGTGCGCTCCCAGCCGGTGGCAACGTCAATGCTGAACTGCCATTTGCGGGGAACATTCGGTTCATTTCCGCCAACCTCACCCGTAAGTTCGTCCATGGGACGATCCAGGGCATGGCGATAGATAGTGGCAGTGCTGGCGTTCATCCAGATGCGCGGCGGATGTGAACTCTCCGCAATTGCCTGCCCGACTAGATTAGTTGTGAAGATGCGAGAATTCTTAATCTGCCGCCGGTTCGTTTCGTTATAACGGCAATTGACGGTGTGTCCGGCGAGATTGATGACGAGATCTGCCCCATCCAGAGCGCCGGCCCAATCGCCAAGGGTGTTTGCATCCCAGGTGATGGTCTGCCATTCGGACGGTTTGGGATGGCGCGCAATAACGGTTACAGAATGGCCCTGTTCATGAAAATGCCGGGCCAGAATCTGGCCAATCTGGCCGCTGCCCCCAGGGAGGACTATGCGGAGCGGAGGCATTTAGCGATTTTATCTTCTATCAGGGGAGAGAAAGCCGGCCTATTGTATGGCTGAGAACCGCAGAGGCGCCAGAATGACGTTGCTGATATTGGCTACAATCTCGGAATCCTTCAGTTCGGGCTGGGAAACGAGCTTTTTCCATTCCGGGTCGCTGCCGAATGCGCGCCAAAGCCGGTCGCGGTCTGACAGGTTGTCGTAGGACAGCATGTACGTTAGATTAGGTTGGCTAGATCCAATGATCGTCTCGCCAAAAAATACCGGCCGGAACTCGAGCCGCTGAAAAATTCCCATTTCGCCGCTATTGAACATGCCGACTTTACGCGCCAGCGTCACGAAAGTTTGAGATTCATAGGTACGCAGTTCGAATATCCGTGCAGACTTTCCTGAAGGCGCGGAAACAGCCGGTTCAGGCATTCCATCGAAGCTGCGCAACAGGCTGCTATCGACGCGCACGAAAGGCAGCCCGGAGCCGGAACTCAGCTTTTGCAGCGCCTGTTGGTGCTGTTCATCGGCGGTGAGCTTCGCTAGAACATCCTGCATTGTGCCGAGAGAGGAAAATTGCGTCAGTGTGACGTAATAAGGCCCGTCCGGTCCGATTACGTTCGAAAATGCGCCGTCCAGCCTGGCGCCGGCTCTGGACAGCGCGGGAGCAAGGCCGTGCTCAAGGTAATCGGCAGTTCGTGCGGATTGATTCTCCGGGCTGTTATGAAAACGCCAGGTTTTCAGTTCGAGATAGGTGTTCTTGGGACTCGCGGGAGGAGTATCAGCGCTCACGAGGGCAGATGCGGCAAGGCCGGCGAGCATATTGCGGCGGTTCATGTTCTCGACTGTATAACAAGGGGGGCCGGCTTTAATGTTCGCGCATGGCCTGGATCAGGGCTTCCATATGATCCAGGTAACGCTCAAACGCTTTGCGGCCTGCCGCTGTCAAACGATATTCGGTCTTTGGCATACGGCCCTCAAAGCTCTTCGTGCATTCCAGGTAGTTGGCCTCTTCAAGCCTCCTGGCGTGCACACTCAAGTTGCCATCCGTAGTCTGGAGCAATTTCTTCAACTCGTTGAATGTGAGCGTATCATTTACGGCCAGCACGCTCAGAATTCCCAGGCGCATTCGCTCGTGGATGATCCGATCCAGATTCGGAAGCGCGTGTTCTACCGTCTCCCTTTCGACCGCCGGCTTTACCGACTTCGGCGGACGAGGCTTCACTGGCTCGTCGTCATTCGAGCGCGCCATTGCAGGCCTAGCCACCATGCCTCCTAGCGATCACGGTCCCGAAAACAATGTGGAGCACGCCGAAACCCAGGATCAAAAACCCGTTTCCCCAACTGGCAGGCGTTAGCAGCGAAGCAGCGCCGAGAAACATAAAACACAGCCCCATTACCGGAACAATGCGGACGGAAAACGCGCCTCCGGTAACCACAGCAGCCCCGTACAACAGCAGCCACAACCCGGGAAGCACGCTTACGATTCCGGATTGAAAAAGGACCACAGTAAGAATCGCGCCCGCCAGCAATGGTGGAGCAAAGCTCAACAGCGCGCGCCGCGCGGCACGCGTCTGTAGAGAAAGATCAAGCCGCTTCGATTTCAGGCGAACGGCGACAAAAGCGATCAGCAACGCCAGAACAGATTCCGCAACCCAAACCGAAAACTGCGCGCGGGCGGGGTGGCCGGCGGAAACGATTCCAGCGGCGATGGCGCTAATGCCAATGACCACGCCGCCCCAGCCAGGAACGGCCGTAAACGACGATGCGCGCTCCATGGTGTCGCGGATGAACCGCAGATTCGCGGCGGCTCCGCGGTCGATGGGAACCGTCTGGCTCACCGCACCGGCACGTTGGGCAAACGCCATACGCACCGAGTATAGCGCGCTCTGGCGCGTGTTCCAGGTGATCAAAAGCTGAAGTGGATTCCCCCCACCGCCCAGCGGGAAGGCGTCCGGAACCCATCCTCGTAATAATTTTGGCCAAGGGCATTGGACACGCGCACGTAAAATCGCGCCGCGGTCCGTTCCGTCAGATGAACACTGTATCCGGCTGAAAGGCCGAGCTGATGCGGACCAGCGAAGCGGTAAGCGTACCCGTACAACGGATACAAGTAATCGCTGCCACCATCAAAGTCGGCGGCCAGATCGAAATGATTTCCCAATTGCCGCGTTGCGATGAAGGTCGCGTAATGAGGCAAAATTCGGGGCGATTGCAGCGGGGCCGAGCCGGTTCCGGTGTAGTATTGCGAAACGCGATCCTGCGCATTCGTATAGGTATAGGATGCAAAGATGGCGGTCCGCGCGTTGGGACGAAATTCGCCGCTGAGTTCCACACCACGCGCAATCCCTCCGGCCGTGTTGTAATATCCGGCGGTTCGGCCATACGGATCGATGAAGCCGGGGGGGAAATCCAGAAATCCGATTACCTGTTGCAGATGGGAATAGAAATAGGTGGCGCTGATCTTCAAATGCTCCTGGAACAGGTACTGATCGAAGCCGAAATCAATTGAAACGGCGCGCTCGGGACTCAGCCTGGGATCTCCGTATGCGAAATCGAAACCTTGAAACAGAAATCCGCCGAATCGCTCGAAGAGCGAAGGCAACCGGAAGCTGTTCCCTGCGTGAGCGCGGAACTTCGTCGACGAACTTCGCAGAAAGTACGATAGAGAGGCATCGCCCGTATACGCGGCCGGCGGCTTTGGAAGGCGGGAGCTTGCATATGGTGAAGGGCCGCCTCCAACAAAAGCTGGTTGATCGAGAGAAGCCTGCGTGAAGCGAGCGGAAAGCAGAATGTTGAGCCGGTTTCCGATTAAACGCAACTCATCTTGTGCAAACGCAGCGTTGCTGCGCTGGCGTGCATCCGTCCTGTAAAAAGCGCGTTGAGCAGGGTCGGGATTCTCATCGGTTGAAAGATTCAAATAGTGTTCCTGCTGGAATTCATAGCCGGCGGTGATCACCTGGTGCGCTCCGGGCAGGTAATTGATCCGCGCCTGCACTGTATCGACACGGCCCGCGTACCGATCGGATGTGTTAAACAACGGCTGGAAAAGTCCAGGACCCCCGGGGCCGTCGGTGTTGTCGCGAACCGTGTCCACCATGCCGTAAGCGAGGCGGTAGGAAAGGTGAGAATTGATTTCATGCTGAAAGCGAAACAGCGAGTTGATGAAGTGGGAGTAACGTCCGGCGTCGGGATCTTTAAGCGATGGAACGAAAGTGCCGAAGGGAACGGCTGGAATGATTCCCATTAGGGGCGACGTCGGCGCCGGGGTTGGGCTGACATTCTCCTGAAGGAAGCCGCCATTGCCGAACAGGTCGGCAATCAGCCGCATGTTGGACCGGAGCGCATAGCTGACCGTGCCCTGACCGCTCCAGTCGCGCGCGGAACCGGCATCGTCAACACCTCGTGTTACGTTCAAGCGCGATAAACCGCCCGAGTATGTCAGTTTGTTATGAAGCGCTCCACTGGCAAGGCGCGCCACACCATGGAACAGACCCAGGCCTCCGCCCTGCAAGTCAACATCGCCGCGCAACGGGCCGCCGCCAGGATCGGTGATGATGTTGACAGTACCGGACATGGAATTTGAGCCATAAAGCGAGGATCCAGAACCCTGCAGCACTTCGATTCGCGAAGAATCGACCAGCAGAAGATCGCCGATGTAGGCGCTGGCCTCATTCTGGACACTGGTTGGATCGCGGAAGGGAAAACCATCAATGAGGATGGCCGTGTCGGTAACGCGCAGGCCGCGTGTTTGGATGGTGGTGAACGCGCCGGGTCCGCCTCGCGTGCTGACGCGCAAGCCGGGAATGAAACGGACCGCATCCGAAACTGAGAGAAGGCCGCGCCGTTCCGCTTCGGACGTATTTACGACATCGAGCTGTTTCGAGATTTGATCGACCGATTGCGGAGCATCCGCCGCAGTGACGCTCACCTGCGCTTTCAGCGCAGAGATTACCAGGCGAAGGGAAACTTTCGTAGTCTTACCCGGAGTGAGAATTAAGGATTGCGGCTTCTGAAGCGAAAGGTCCCGCGCAGAGGCATCCAGCAGGTATTCCCCGGGCGTCACGTCTGTGAAGGAAAATTCTCCGCTGGCATCGGATCGCGTCGTCAACACGGCTGATCCGGCACGCTGGTGGAGGTTAATTGCAGCCGCCGCTACGGCAGCACCGGAGGAATCATCAACGGTTCCTGTGAGCGTTGCGGTAGCAGAGCTTGCATACAGGTCCGGATGGATGCTCAGCAGCAGAGCTGAACAGATAAGTAACGAACGGAAGCGATTTGAAGACACCGAACGGCCCTCCCACGAGGCTGCGATTACATTCCGCTCCTTTCGGCGCGGGCTGCGGCAGGTCTTCGGACTCGCAGGCGCTGCAAATTGTGATTTGCTTTTCTACTAACTCGGCTTCCCATCCCGCCGAGCGGGACAGTGCATTTTCGAGCGTTCGTTCCTGCTTACCGCTGCGGGGCAGTCCTGGATTCTCACCAGGTTCCCTATTTAGCGTTCCAAAGGTTGGAACACTTTACCGTCAGCGATTTCTAGCGTAACGGAACCGAGTGTCTTTAGCAAGGACGATTATCAACCGACTTCGACGCCCATGCTGCGGCAGGCGCCTCTGACCTGTTCCACCGCGGCCTCTATAGTGAAGCAATTGAGGTCGGGCATTTTGATTTTAGCGATTTCCTTCACCTGCTCTTCGGTGATGGTTCCAACCTTATTCTTGTTCGGTTCAGCGGAACCTTTGGCTAAGTTCACGGCGCGCTTCACCAGAATTGCAACAGGCGGAGTTTTGGTAATGAACGTAAAGGACCGGTCGGAGTAAATAGTGATCACGACCGGGATAATGAGCCCTTCCTGATCCTTTGCCGACGTCTTTGCGTTGAACGCCTTGCAAAACTCCATAATATTCACGCCCTGAGGACCGAGCGCGGTGCCGACGGGCGGAGCGGGTGTCGCCTTGCCCGCCGGGATTTGTAATTTTACTGCTGCTGTGATTTTCTTCGCCATGTATCTCTTTCGTTCCTAAGATGCCGCTTCCATTCTAGGTCGCTTACGCTTCCGGCTCGGTGTCAAATTTTTTCTACTTGCAAGAAGTCCAGTTCTACGGGTGTGGAGCGGCCAAAAATGGTGACCATCACTCGCAGGGTATTTCGCTCGCTGTTGATCTCGTCCACCTTGCCGGAGAAGTTCGTGAACGGTCCATCGATGATTTTCACGGTTTCGTTCTTTTCGAACGTCATCTTCGGCCGCGGGCGTTCAGAAGGTGAATTCTGCCGGTATAAAACCGCGTTCACTTCATCGGCAGTCAGCGGCACCGGCTTGGTGCCGCCGCCCACAAATCCAGTCACGCGGGGAGTATTCTTCACCGCGTGCCAAAGCTCGTCGTCCATTTCCATCTCGACGAGAACGTAACCGGGATACAGCATCCGCTTGCTGATTACCTTTTTGCCATTCCGCAGCTCGATTACTTCTTCGGTCGGGATTAAGATCTGGCCCACCCGATCGGCGAACCCAAACGCCTGTGCGCGGGTTTTGAGCGACTCAGCGACCTTGTTTTCAAAACCGGAATAGGCGTGGATGATGTACCAGTTCTTGGTTGGTCCAGAGATGGGTTCTTCGTCAGTCGCAACAGCCTGGCTGGCAGCTTCTGCTGCCGCATGGTCGTCGTGGATCTCTTCGGCGCGCACCCCTTCGTCTTCTTCCAAAGGATCTGCATCACCGGCATCTGGGACGTACGAGGTCTCCGATGCAGCCTCGTCATCGTGGAGCGCCTGCACCGTCTCCTTATCTTCAAATCTTTCGTCTGCCATTGCCTGTTCCTCCGGCCCAGTCTAGCCGGCCCTTAATGATGTGTGAAGTAGTTGATGATGCGTGTGATCACGCTGTTGACGATGGTGTCCACCACTTCAAAGTACGCGGCAAACAGGAACACGGAGATGATCACCACGCCCGTCGTCGCGCGAACCTGCTTCCAGGTCGGCCAGGAGACCCGGCGCATCTCGCCCTTTACCTCGTCTATGTAGGACTTCGTCCGTTGCGGCCAACTTACTGCGCTCGTCATACCTGTTAAGAAATTAACTCAATTTTACTTGCTTGCACTCGACTGGATTGGGAGAGGCGGATTCATGGCAGGGGCAGAGGGATTCGAACCCCCACTCGCGGTTTTGGAGACCGCTGGTCTAGCCGTTAAACCTATGCCCCTACGTTCGATGTGAACCTGAACTTCCTCTACAGCCTACCAGAAAAACTGATACCTACTTCGTCTCGCGATGCGGCTGGTGCTTCCGGCAATACGGGCAAAACTTCTTAAGCTCAATACGTTCGGTAGTCGTCCGTTTGTTCTTCGTTTTGCTGTAGTTGCGATTCTTGCACTCGCTGCACTGGAATTGAATAATTTCGCGCGGCATTCGATTATCCTTTACTCCACAATCTCCGAAACCGTACCTGCGCCGACCGTCCGGCCGCCTTCGCGAATCGCGAAACGCAAGCCCTTGTCCATGGCGACCGGCGTGATCAGCTCCACTTCAATCGACACGTTATCGCCCGGCATCACCATCTCCATCCCTTCGGGCAGCTTCGCCACCCCGGTCACGTCCGTGGTGCGGAAGTAAAACTGCGGCCGGTAGCCATTGAAAAACGGCGTGTGCCGCCCGCCTTCTTCCTTCGACAACACGTACACTTCACCCTTGAACTTCTTGTACGGCTTGATGGTCCCGGGTTTCGCGATCACCTGCCCGCGCTCCACGTCGTTCTTTTCAATCCCGCGCAGCAGCAGTCCCACGTTGTCCCCGGCCCGGCCTTCGTCCAAAAGCTTCTTGAACATCTCCACCCCGGTCACCACCGTCTTGCGCGTGTCCCGGAATCCGACAATCTCCATCTCTTCGCCGATCTTGCAGATGCCCCGCTCAATGCGCCCCGTCACCACCGTGCCGCGGCCCTGAATTGAAAAAATATCTTCAATCGGCATGATGAACGGCTTGTCCACTGCCCGCTCCGGCACCGGGATATACTCATCCACTTTGGCCATCAGCTCATCCACCGTGGCTTCCCACTTCGGCTCGCCGTTCAAAGCTCCCAGCGCGCTCACCCGCACCACCGGCAGATCGTCGCCCGGAAATTGGTAGCTCTTCAGCAGCTCCCGCACTTCCAGCTCCACCAGTTCCAGCAGCTCTGGGTCGTCCACCATGTCGACTTTGTTCAAAGCCACCACAATGTGAGGCACACCCACCTGGCGCGCCAGCAGAATGTGCTCGCGCGTCTGCGGCATCGGCCCGTCGGTCGCCGCCACCACCAGAATGGCCCCGTCCATCTGGGCCGCTCCGGTGATCATGTTCTTGATGTAATCGGCGTGTCCCGGACAATCCACGTGCGCATAGTGCCGCTTGGCCGTCTCATACTCCACGTGCGATACCGCAATTGTGATCCCGCGCGCCTTTTCTTCCGGCGCGTTGTCAATCGAATCGAAGCTCCGGACCTTGTTCTTCGGGTTGTGCTTGGCCAGCGTCTTGGTGATCGCCGCCGTCAGGGTCGTCTTGCCGTGATCGATGTGCCCGATCGTCCCGATGTTGACGTGCGGCTTGCTGCGGTCAAATTTCTCTTTCGCCATAAAATACTTTTTTCGATGACTGGATGCAGGGAGGAAATCCGAGCGGATGCACACTACCACATCCGGCGACGCACCCGGGGTTTCAACGTAAGGATAGCACGGAAGATCTGGAGCCGTTGATCGGGATTGAACCGATGACCTCGTCCTTACCAAGGAAACAAAGTCTGAAGCTGACAGGCATCGCACAATTGAGAAATGACCACGCGAGCCCCCCAGCTCAAAACCCGAAGCAGAAAGCCCGTTCGCCGCCGCCGACTAGACTGCGCTTTCTCTACTTTGTTAAGCAGGTCTACTCGTTCTAAAACGCGCCTTCCGCTCTGCCAGAAGACGCGCCTCTGTTTCTGCCTGAATACGCGCACTCCACTCGTTCATTTTCGCAACAACTTCGCCTTGGGTTGCTCCAGGGGGCACCATAATTGCAACTCTGCGGCAGAAGGCTAGTTGGTCGCTCGTCGGCGGCAGATCGCGCCATGACGCTTTCCGCTCTACGGTTGTGACGGACCGCCCGCCCAGCACGCGCACGCGCCGGTCTGACAATCGGATTGCCTCCTCAAGGCTGCCGCTCTTCGCTCGGATATTGTGCCCGTTGCAGGTCCCAACGATCTGCCACTTTTCCAGGATGTCCAGTGTTATTACGACCGATTCGCGGTTCGCCAATAGCAGGACGTAGCTTGTACTGTCAGCCTTATACCACTCAAATTCCGACGCTACCGCGATCGCTGGTTGCCAGCAACTTCGGAAAAGATCCACTTCTTCCGAGTATGCTTGCATGCGCGAGGCGTCGGTGAGTTTGGTAGCATCGAGGCCGGGTTTCTTGGCCTTTAGCTCCGCGATCTCTTTCATAACCCGGACCACGCTTTTGCCCTTTAAGTCCATCTGCTCGCCCAGTCCAAACAAGGTCGGGAGCGTAATCAGACTGTGGCGACTGCTGTTATCTACATAGTCCAGGATGAGACAATCTTCTTTGGCCGGTGTTTCTCCACGTTGCATGGCTGCGACTAGGTTGTCGATGTTGTCGGGTATCCGGCTGCCGCGCCCGATGATCTGTGTGTATAGGCTCTCGCTCTTGGTAGGCCGCGCCATCGCGATGCAGCGGATGCGCCAGTCGTCATACCCTTCGGTAAGAATCATGCAGTTGACGAGCACCTGTAGCTTGCCTTCTCTGTGCTTTCTGAGCTTTTCAGCCCGTTGCTCATCGTTACCCCAGATGGCATCGGCCAGGATGCTATGAGATTGAAATGTCTCAGCCAATTGGCGTGCGTGAGCCACATCCACAGCGAAAACGACTGTCGGCCGGTCGGAAGCGTGCTCCAGCCATCCTTTGACGACTAACTCGTTACGCGCCGGCGTATTTACGTTCGAGCCTAACTCGCCGAGGTTGAAGTCTCCAGCTACGGTGTGAACATCGTCCAGATTCGATTGCGTGCGAATACGGATGCCGCGCATGTCCGACAGCCAGCCTTGGCGAATGCCGTCCAGCATCGAGATATCGTGTACGATCTCCTCAAAGACTTCGCCTAATCCCTTACCATCCGCCCGGTTCGGTGTAGCCGTCACACCGAGCAGGAGCCGATGCTTGTCTTCGAACACCCGGAAGTGCTGCAGGATGTTCTTGTAGCTGGCGGCTGTGGCATGGTGCGCCTCATCCACTACGATGGCTCCGAAATGATGCGGGTTGAATCGCTTGATGCGAGCGTTGCCAGTCCTGCCAAGGGTCTGGACACTTGCGACCACTAACTGCTCGTCATCGGCCCAACGATCCGCCATCTCCACACCCACTGAGCGCTTCGGGTTCCAGCGCCGCAGCTTGTCAGCTGCCTGCTCCGCCAGCTCCTCTCGGTGGACCAGGACGAGCATGCGCCCGTCTAGGTTCAGCGTATCCGGGAGGCACGAGAACAGCACGGTCTTGCCCATTCCGGTTGGCCATTTCGCTAGTTGGCGGTTCACGCCCTTCAGCAACCTTTTACGAGTTTCTTCCAATGCTTCAGATTGGTATTCGCGCAGCTTCAACGAGGTTTCTCTCAGCAGGTTTGGTGCATCGAATTTAGCAGTTTAACGGACGGCGAGGAAAGATATTCCCGTAATGGCAGTTACCCAGTACTGCATAAGAGCAAGCCGGGTCGTGCTCGATAGCTCCCATAGATTTCGGAGATAGAGGCCCGCGCGAGCACGACTTTCAGCCTTCCGGAAAGGAACTGGGATACACCCTACCAGAGAAAGTGGCCGCAATTGTAAATGGATTGGAAAAAGGACTTGACCGCCAACGGGTGGCAACTCAGATGTAGCCAAACACTTTGGCTACAATGAAGAGAGGTCTACAGATGACAGTAAATCTTGGCGACGCTCGGGACAAACTGAGCCAGTTGATACAGGCCGTGATCGATGGTGAGCAAGTAACCATCACCCGCCACGGTGAGCCTGTAGTTGACCTGGTGCGCACGCAGGCGCCCGAGAAGGACAACGTGCCGAAGTTCGGCACGATGAAGGGCAAAATCATTATCCACGACCCGGTATGGCAGAAGCCTCAGACGGACGAAGAGCTTGAAGGCTGGATGCGGGGCGAATTCAGGTGAGGGTCTTGCTCGACTCCCAAGTGCTGATGACGCTTGCCACGGAGGACGCCCCGGCACTCCCACCGCGAGTGCGAAAATTGCTTTCCGATCCCGCAACGACGCGACTCCTCAGCGTGGTCACGCTTACCGAGATTGCGATCAAAACCAGTATCAGGAAATACACCTCGACACCTGAGACTCTTAGTCAAGCGATTGCGGACTTGAAACTCACAGTCTTACCGTTTACACTACGGCATGCGATGCGGATGTACGACTTGCCGCTGCATCACCGGGAACCCTTTGACCGCATGATTATCGCGGTAGCCCTCGCCGAAAGCGTGCCCCTGATCTCCGGTGATAATGATTTTCCTGCCTACAAAGAACAAGGGCTCTCTGTCATTTGGAAGTAGAGCCCGGCCGCAGATTTCCAGCAGAAATCCAATTCCTTGGAAACAAAAGTTGGATGAACTGGAGCCGTTGATCGGGATTGAACCGATGACCTCGTCCTTACCAAGGACGCGCTCTACCAACTGAGCTACAACGGCCTACCGAAGCCCCACGAAGGTGGTGGGCAGAGAAGGATTCGCTTCGTGAGCGTCTGCCAGAATCAAACAAACCTAACGTCTCATTGTCGAATCGAACGATCGGATCCAAAGCCCCTTCTTCAGGTTTATTTCCACTTCAAAAAAATCACACAAGAAGACTGCTTACCGATCGTAACACGATGCAATGGTAGAGTAGTTGCAACCGGTTTGAGCGAGGTTAGCCGGGCATTCGCGCAGTCTCCCCAGAAATTGAAAAGTTTCTTCAAAATTTGCAAACTGCTCAAAGGTTGCCGATTCGCTGTAAGGTGACGTACCGTCCGGCACATCGCACTATCGACAGCCGTTCACGACTTGCCTGCGGTTGGAGAAATGCCCAAGGCTCGGATGTGGCCGTTTGTTTGCTCACGTCAGTTGAGGACAAAAGTCGAAAAGCCAGTGTATTGTTCGGGTCGCCACGGCAGCCTGGAGTGAACGCTCAGCATGTATTTACAGCATTTCGGTCTCGAGAGGAACCCGTTTTCGCTAACGCCGGATCCACGATTTCTCTTTTTGACGGCTAAACACCGCGAAGCGCTCGCGGCTCTATTATTCGGGATTACGCAGCGAAAAGGACTCCTTGTAATTACTGGGGGCGCGGGTACGGGTAAGACCACCTTAATTCGAAAACTGCTCGTTGCCTTACCCGCAACCTCGGCACAATTTAGCGTCGTTATCAATCCAGCCCTGACCCGTTCGGAACTACTGGAATACGTTCTGATGGATTTCGGAATGAAGGAGGTCCCTTCCAGTAAAGCCCGGCGTCTATCGATGTTCAGCGACCTGCTCAATGAAGCCAGTCGGAGCGGAAGATTTACCGTACTGATCGTCGACGAGGCACACCTCCTTGGGGCAGAATTGATTGAAGAGATACGGCTACTTTCAAACTTTGAAACAACCGAACAAAAGCTTTTGCAAATCGTTCTGGCGGGGCAAACGGAACTAAACAACGTATTGAATCTCGAATCGATGACTCAAGTAAAGCAGCGGATCGCCATACGAATGCATCTTGATCCGCTATCTCAAAAGGAAGTCGACCGGTACCTTCAAACTCGATGGGAAAGAGGGGGTGCTCGCGAGCCACTTCCTTTTGGCACAGACGCGATCGAAGTTATAACACGCTTTTCCGGTGGAGTCCCCCGAGTAATCAATTCAATCTGCGATGCGGCCCTGGTCAACGCATATGGAACAGGCGTAAAGGAGATTGCGTCCAAGGATATTTTGGAAGTCATCGCGGACCTGCAACTGGCTTCAGCCGATCAATCGGGCGCAACTGCGAGTCCGCTACCGAACGTACGTTCGCCGGCGAAGGCTCCTGGCTCCATGCTGCCTAACCTAACAACTTTTACTACACTGAACAAGTACATGCCGGGGGAGCCGAAGGCCCGAAAACGGTCCCGGCTTGCAAATTGGTTTCGCTTTGCGCGAGCGGGGGTGGAATGAGCAAAATCTTTGAGGTAATGAGGAAAGACGGCGCCATCAATATCGAGGAGGTCCATGATGAACGCAGCGGCCTTCCGAATGCGCCAATTGAACAGTTCGCTGGCCTGACCGGCGCCCCCGATGTTGGTTCGCAGGAAACGGAGCGGCTCGTCTCCTTACGAGTATCCGCTTTAGCGCCCATTTTCCCTGCTTCGGCAGAATCCCACTCCGCGGCTGCCGAGCAATACCGAATTATTCGAACAAAGATCTTACATAGTGCGAAAAAGCCTCGCTCAATCGTTGTTTCGAGCGCATGTGCCGGGGATGGCAAGACGGTAACATCGATCAACATCGCTGCCTCACTCAGCCTGAAATCGACTGCGTCCGTTCTGCTTCTCGATGCTGACTTGCGAAAACCCAGAATCGCGGAACTGCTAGGAATTAACGTCGCACCGGGGCTGACGGATGTTCTTTCCGGGCGCGCGAGTCTTGCTGAGGCGATCACCCGGACCCGCGAATTTCCCACTCTTTCCATCCTCACCTCGGGAGAAAAGACCCAAAATGCTACCGAGTTGCTGGATTCAGAACAGTGGCGGCGGCTAATCGAAGAAATGAAGGACAGGTTCAGCACCGTAATCATGGACGCACCACCGGCCGCGGTGTTGGCCGATTATGACCTGCTCCAAAGCACGGCCGACGGAGTAATTCTCGTGGTTAGACCAGACAACACCGACCGCACGGCATGTGCGAAGATATTGCAGTCGATCGCTAAAGAAAAGTTCCTTGGAGTTGTGTTGAACTGCGTGCCTGAATGGTTGCTTTCCAAGAGCTCCGATTATTACTATTACGCCACGAAGTAAGCCCGCCCAGGTGAGGGCCCGGTTCGGACAATTTGAAGAAGACGCGGCCGCCGATGTGCGGCTACAGAACAACTTGATCGCTGATTCCCAGCTTCTTCATTTTGTACAGTAGAGCTTTGTAATCTACTCGTAAAGAAGCAGCAGCTTTCTTGCGATTCCACCGTGCGGCGTTTAAAGCAGCGATAATGACTTCCGTTTCGGCGTCCCTGTTAGCCTCCCTCACTTTGTGGAGCCGCGAGGCGGAGTCCCTAGGCACTTTCGGCGAAGGCGAGGCCAACAACGGTTCGAGAGGTGCGTGACCGTCTGGTTGTACGTCATCACCGTTGCGTTTCAAGTAGTCGATAATGGGCCCCGATTCCTGCAGGACCAGCCATCTTCGGATGAGATTGTCGAGTTCGCGAACGTTGCCCGGCCAGGCGTATTCAGTTAGAGCGCGACGGAGGTCGGGAGGCAGCCACGGGAGGGGATCAGTTTGCCCGTGCCTTCGAACGAGAAATTCCGCAAGCGGAATAATCTCATCCTTTCGATCTCGTAGAGCTGGAATAAGTAGAGAAACAACATTCAGGCGATAATACAAATCAGCTCGAAAGCGCTTATCTGCAATTGCCTGTTCCAAATCGCAATGAGTAGCTGCTATAACTCGTACATCGACCCTGACAGCCTGCCTGCCGCCCACACGCTGAAACTCTTGATCCTGCAAAACCTGTAACAGCTTGGCCTGAAGTCTGAGTTCCATATCGCCGATCTCGTCCAGCAGGATTGTTCCCCCATCTGCCAACTCGAACATGCCTGGTTTTCGCTGAAATGCTCCAGTGAACGCGCCTCGCTCGTAGCCGAAGAGCTCACTTTCGACTAATTCGGGCGGAAGCGCGGCGCAATTCAATTTCCAGAAGGGCTTATCAGCCCGGATGGATTGGGTATGCAATCGTTTGGCGATCACCTCTTTGCCGACGCCTGTCTCGCCCTGGATCAGGACTGGAACGGTTGAGGCGCCAATTTTCATTAGAATCGGCTCCAGGCTCTTCACCGAGAGGAATGGGAGCGAAGAAGCGTCCTTGGGCCGTACTGCTTCCAGAGCGAAAGCCGGCGAAGCAGACTCGGAAAGGGCCTTTTCAACCGCGCTCCCCAGATCTTCGTGGCTAATCGGCTTCGATAGAAAATCGGTTGCGCCGCTCTTCATGGCCTCGACCACGGTCACCGCGGATGACGCACACGACAGCATAATCACCGGTAATCGCCTGCCGAGCTGGCGAATATGCCTCAGCGCTTCGAGTCCGTTCTTACGAGGCATAAGCACATCGAGCAGCACGAGCGAAAACTTATCTTCGCGCTGGAGACGTTCTAGGGCTTCTTCCCCGTCGGGCACCGATTCCACCGAATAACCCCGGCAACGAAGCGCCATCTCGAGATATCCACGAATTTCCGGCTCGTCGTCGGCGAGCAGGATCTTTCCAGGGGAGCGCGCGATTTGAAAAGCACTCGACATAGGTCAGTAATCAACAATTCCGGCCGAGATTCCACGCTGCGCTGCGAGGCTCATTCCGGGTAAGCGGCAGAACAAACGAGAACAGGTTGCCGCGCCCGTTCGATTCCGCCCAAATCCGGCCATCGTGCCGCGAAATGATCAACTTACAGATGGCTAGGCCGAGTCCCGCGCCGGAGCGGTCCTGGTCGCCATTGCAAGATATATACTCTTCGAAAATCGTGGAGAGTTGGGCAGCTGGGATGGGAGGACCCGAATCCCGAATATCAACCCGGTACGCATTGGGCACATCCAGACTTACGTGCCGGCGCTCCGCGACGCCGGGCCGGAGGGCGATCATCGCGCGGCGTTCCCAAAAGAACGGATATCCTTTGATTTCGATGGCACCGAAACGCGGCGTGAATTTGCATGCGTTGTCGAGCAGGTTGATCAACACCTGTTCTATTTGTGCGGGGTCCGCCGATACGGTCCGCCAGGACGCGTCCGCATCCACCGTCAACTGAATCTCCTTTTCGTCAATAAAGGGCCTAAGCTCATGCACGGACTGATCGATGCAATCCGTTACGTCGATATTCTGAAGATTGAGCTTAGGATCGCAGCGGTTTCCAACCGTGAGTTGAAACATGTCCTCGGCCATTCTGGAAAGTCTCTCCACGCTGTGCCGCATGCGTGATAGAACTTCGGCTTCGGAGGGGTGAAGCGGACCTAGTTGCTGGCCGAGCAGCAATCCACAATAGCCTTCGAGGGCAGTGAGCGGAGCTCGGAAGTCATGGATCGCCCGTGCAATGAAGTTCGTGCGATCCTGGTCGTACTCCTGAAGCCTCATGATTACCTCGAGCGTGACCTGCAAAAGTGCGTTGGCATCGGTCTCCGCTTTCGGATCTCTTTCCGCAATCGCAGTTCCAGCCGTTAACTCCTTCTGAGCCAAGACCTGATCGAGGCAAACCCGCAGCGAGCCATTGGTAAGGGGCTTCAACAGAATGGCAGCGACGTGCCGGGGCAAGAACCCACGAAGCGATTCGACTTGTTCGCGGGATGCAATGAGAATGTTCTGATGTCCGTTATCCTCTCGCGGGAGATCGGGCAGGCTGGGCGCGCCGTCAATGTCCCAGATTGTCAGATCGACCGGGCCGGACACCTGATCGGCACAGCCCCAAGTAAGTGCGAACTCGTCACCTTGCAGCGACTGCAAGGTCTGGCGGCAGAGTTCAAACACACGTACATCGCGAGAGTTCAACAGCACCATCGCTCTTCCTCCGGCAAAAAACTGGCTCCTGAAGAGCCGACCCGAAAAGGTAATCGAGTTAGATGGTAAGGATCTTAGCACTTACATTCACAAAAGAGAACAGTAAATTGGACAGAAGGCAAAAAATTTCGATTCCGTGAAACAATCAAGTCCTAGTACTCCCGAGTGGCGGCCGATCAATCGAGTGCTAAAGCCAGTACTTCCACCGGAAATTGGAAGGATGTTTGCTTGTGGGGCCGGCGAATGCGGTGGTGGCATACGTGCACCAAGAGCAAGCCTGAATTCCGCTGCATCTTCCGCAACCTGAAGGCAGTGTTAGGAACAGCGGCAAACCAGATTGTGAGCGGATGCCCTTGTCAGACCAGTACGATATTAGCGATGGCCCACGGTATTGTGAAGGTGCGGTGGGCTGCGGCCGCAACGGAATGATCGAGCGGCGCAGAAATGCCCGCATTCCATTGCACTGTGTGCTGCGGCTTTCTCGAGAAGGCGAACCGGGGAGCTTGATCACGAAAACCGAAAACATCAGCAGTACCGGATTCTATTGCATTGTGCCGCATCAGTTTTCCGTGGGAGACCGGCTCGAATGCGACATCCAAATACCGGTGCATAGATTTGCGCTCTCCGGTTCCGAGCTGCATTTGACCTGCAAGGCAATGGTTACTCGAGTTCAGGCAGTCGGAGCCGAGTTCGGGATTGGTTGTGAGTTCCGGGAATTCGGTGTGAGGCTTCAATAGATCTCGGCGCAAAGTTGTATTCGATGATCACTCCGAGGATAAACGAGGGGACCTCTTTTTTGTCACCCTGCGGTCGGTGGCTCCGCAAGCTGCTGTAAAGCTGTAAACGGGCGATGCTGATTCTGAGCCGCGCGTCAGGCGTGCGCAGCACGTCTGCTTTAACCCAGCAAGCGGTTCCTGGAATTTTGCACCGGCAAACTAGTGAGATCGCCTGCGATTGTGGCGCTGTGTGAGAATGCAACTAAGTGGAAAGCTGTCCGATTTTTTGGGAACAGCTTGGTTTCCTTTATTCGAATAAAATCGGCACGTAGCCCTCTATCTCGTAATCTTTGATCGGATGAGCGGATCGCACACCGAACGCGATGAAACTCCCCTTCCCGAGGCACTTTCGAAACCGAAGCCGGAAGCGTAAGCGACCTAGGTCGGGGAGCATTCGGGGCTTTCCACGACGTTCGAGAGTGAGCCGCGACCATGGCGAGAGAAGCTCGTCTGCTTTGGCACCTTCGGGAGCGGTTTGGCCAATGTCTCACAGCTTCTCACGCGCGCGGCTCGGCTTCGCGTTGTTGGTCTCCAAAGTGCGGTGAAGCAATCGTTATGACGCGATCTATGAACGGAGGCCGCCCGGCCGTTCTCTTCTTGTGTATTGCAGCGCTGGTTGGGATGTGCGGCTGCGCCCGGAGTCCGGAGCAGAGATATGCCAAATTCTTCCAAACCGGCGTCGCACAACTCAACAAGCATGATTACCCGCGCGCCACACTGCAGTTTAAGAATGCCATCCAAGTAAAGCCTAAGTCCGCTGAAGCCTACTATGAGCTCGGGCTCGCGTATTTAGGCGCTAAAGATGTTCGCACGGCAGTAAGTTGCCTGCGTAAAGCGTTGGAGCTGAATCCGAAATATACAGACGCAGAGTTGAAACTCTCCGAGTTGGCGGTCGCAACCCGCAATCCCGCAGAGCTTCAGGAGGCCGAGAAACGCGTCCGGCAGGTATTGGAGAATTCGCCGGACAATATAGACGCCCTGGATATTCTGGCCAACGCGGAATGGCAGTTGGGAAAGCCGGAAGAAGCGGAAAAACTGTTGAACCAGGCTTTTGGGTTGTTTCCTCAGGATTTGAAGCTTTCCGTGGCCTTGGCGCAAATCAAACTCTCGAAGAAGGATGTGGCCGGCGCCGAAGCGATTCTCAGGAAGGTGGTCGAGGCAAATCCCAAGCGAGCGGATGCCGCTGTAATTTTGGGGCGATTCTATGCTGCGACCGGACGTCTCAAAGATGCCGACGGGCAGTTCGAGCGAGCGCTCCATTTGGATCCGCAAAACGGGGGAGCGCTGGTTTCACTCGCCGCAATTCACTGGCAAGCCGGAAAGACGGATAACGCGGAAGAGCTTTACAGGCGAGCCGCCGCGTTGCCAGACGCTCAATATCAGGCAGTCCACGCCATATTCCTGTTCCGGTCCGGCAAGCGGGATGCAGCCATTAAGGAATTCGAAAAACTGCACAAACGGAACCCGTCCGACCGCGCCACCAGGACGCAGCTCATCATGGCATACGAAGCTGCGAACCGGGGCTCCGAGGCCGAAAAATTGATAGCGGCAGCGTTGAAGAAGAATCCGAAAGATGTGGACGCATTGCTGGACGAGAGCGCAATCTATTTGCGAAACGGTAAAACCGGCCAAGCGCAAACCGACCTCACCACCGCCCTTCACTTCCAGCCGGATTCCGCCAAAGCCCATTATCTGCTTGCGGCGGTGGATCAGGCGGCAGGCAAGCCCGGGCTGCAGAAGCAGGAGTTGTCCCAGGCGCTTCAAGTGAACCCGAATCTGCTGCCGGCCCGGCTTCAGTTAGCGGAACTGCTCATTTCCAGCAAAGGGGCGAAGGAAGCTCGAGACCTTTTGAACGAAGCACCACCGGCTCAAAAGAACGATCCCAAGGTTCTGGTCCATCTGAATTGGGCCGACTTAGCTCTCGGAGATCGGGCTGAAGCTCGGAAGGGCATCGACCGGCTGCTGGCGGCAAATCGCCAACCGGAAGTGTTGGTACAGGACGCGGCAGTCAAAATCATGGAGCGCGATTATGCCGGCGCCCGGCAGTCTCTGGAAGAGGCGCTTCAAAAGAGCCCTGAAAACACGGAAGCGCTGAGCCTGATGGTGCAGAGCTATCAAGCGCAGAAACAGTTGCCCGCCGCGGTCCAATGGCTGCGCGAGTACGCTGGGCAAAATCCCAAATCGGCCCCCGTGCAATTCTATCTCGGCGAGGTGTTGCTTCGGAACGGCGACGCAGGGGGGGCACGCGCCGCTTTTGCGGCGGCGAAAATGGCAGATCCTAAGTTAACAGCCGCCGATTTGCATCTCGCTCAATTGGATGTGCGCGACGGGAAGCTGGACGAGGCGCGGAAAACATTGCAGGCTTTGGCCGCGAAGAAACCGTCAGAGGGAGCTCCGCACTTGATGCTCGGCGACGTGGAGCAACAAGCCCGCAATTACCCGGCGGCTATTGAGCAGTACCGCAAGGCCCTCGAGCTGGATGAAAACAATGTGGAGGCGCTGAATAACCTGGCATTTCTGCTGGCCGAGTTTGGCAAGCAGCCGGATGAGGCGCTCAAGTTTGCTCAGAAAGCAGAAGAACTGTCGCCCGACAACGCCACCGTGGCCGACACGCTCGGCTGGGTCCTGTACCGCAAAGCGCTCTATACGTCCGCAATTCCGTACCTGGAACAGGCGGCAACGCACGAGCCTACCGGGTTGCGTGAGTGCCATCTTGCCCTCGCCTATCTCAAATCGGGAGAGCAGCGCAAAGGCCGGCAAATGCTATCGGCCGCTTTGCAGATGGATCCCAGCTTGTCGCACTCGGAGCTTGTGCAGGAAGCTGGGGCGAGCCAGCACGCAGCGAAATAGTCGACTTGTTCCAACTTCTCGGTTCCAGAAACGAAATCGTAGGACTGTTTCGCACTCGCTTGGCGGGCGCCGCTTCCGATCTCCTTGAATAAACAGCCTTACTCCTTTGGCACTAGACCTGCCCATGGGGTGTAGAACTTAACACCTCTCTAGAGAAGGAGAAACACGAAATGACTATTTGGAAACGCCTGCGCGCTCCATGCTTCGCAGGCACACTTGCTTTACTTACGCTGGGGGCAGGCATCGCCTCAGCGGACACCTTCACAAGCACATTGAGTACGCCTAATAGCGCTCTCAGTGCCGTTACGGGACCGTACGGAGAAGTGCTCGTCTCGTTGACGAGTTCTACGATGGCAACTATCACATTTACCGCCGACTCGGGCTTTCTGTTCACGGATGGGTCCTCTGTCGCCGCTAATGGCAGTTTCAGCTTTACGAGCGCCACGGGAGATTGCTCCTCCTGCGCTTACTCGAGCGGTGGTACCGGCAACGTTGACGGCGTCGGCAGCTATAATGCTATTGTCGATAGTGGTAACTCCGGCCCAGGCGGCAGGTCCAGCACGATAACCCTCGATGTCACCGCAACAGGCAGTACCATGTGGAGTAGCGCGTCGCAGGTCCTTAGCGCCACTGGTAATGGGTCCGGATTTGATGCTGCCGCTCATATTTTCGTGACTAGTGGCGCCAACACTGGCCTCACTGGTTTTGCTGCAGAACCCGCTGGCACTGTCCCCGAGCCGACGGCCATTCTTTTGCTTGGCTCCAGCATGATCGGACTCGGCGCAATCGTACGGCGCCGGAGGAGCACGCGATCGGCCCAGAGCTAAACATCTGCGGGACCGCTTTATAAAAGGACTTAGCCCATTCTGGCGAAATACCAGAATGGGCCATTTTTTTGATAGGCGCAGCCCGCGGCCACAAAGGCTGTTCTTTCTTCGTTGGCATTCGAAATGCACAAGCTGAGACACTTACCGGTCGCGCGATAAACAGCCCGACCTATTGTCGGAGGAGTGCAAGTGAATAGTGTCTCATTTTCCCGCTTTATACATATTTTCGCTCTATTCGGGTTGATATTTGTGTGGTCAGGCTGTTCCCGCTTGCGGCCCACCGAATCACAGTATCTTGCGAATGGAAAGAGCAAACTGGTACATGGGGACTATGCTCGCGCCATTCTGGATTTCAAGAACGCCGCCCAGCTTGCCCCGCGCGATCCGGAGCCGTTTTATCAAATGGCGGAGGCATACGAATCGGAAGGAGACCTCTCATCAACGGTCGCTTGCTTGAGAAAGGCTATTCAGCTCAATCCGAAGCATTCGACGGCACAAGCGAAGTTGGCCGAACTGTTGGCGGACGGCGCGCGCGGTGAGAAGACGCTGTTAGCGGAAGCAGAACAGCACGCAAGAGCTGCGCTTGCGGCCGCACCCGATGCGGCGAATCCTCGGCGGGTATTGGCGCTGACCATGTGGCAGCAGGGCAAAACCAAAGAGGCCGTGCAACTTCTTCAGGAGACCGCCGCGAACTTTCCGCGAGATCTGGACACGCCCTTAATGCTCGCCAGAATCGAGTTGGCTGAAGGACGAGTGCCAGCCGCAGAGCAGGCACTGCAAAGGGCCGCCGGGCAATCGCCCGGCACAAAAATCGAACTTGCGCTCGCAGATCTGTATTTGCACATTGGCCGCATTCCTCAGGCGGAGGGCCTTTTTCGGTCCGTGATTAAACGAGAACCGAAAAACGCTCAGTCTTTACTTGGGCTCGCTGTAGTGCAGGTACGGCAGGGCAAGATGGAGCAGGCCGATCAGACTTATCAGCAGATTGCTTCCCTTCCGGGGGAAAAGTATCATCCCCTGCACGCCTTATTTTTGCTGAACTGGGGGCGGCGGGATGCCGCGATCTCGGAGCTCGAGCGGCTCATCAAAGAATACCCGAAAGATCAGCAGATCTCCGCGCTACTCGTCTCGACCTATCTTGACGCGCACCGTACCAGGGCGGCCGAACAACTGCTCACAAAACTACTGAAAAAGAACCCGAAGAATAATAGGGCGTTGCTGGAGCGGGCAAAGCTGTATTTGGATAGCGGCAAACTGCGCGAAGCGCAGCTTGATTTGGATCAGGTCCTGCATTTGCAACCTGATTCGGCGGAAGCTCACTACTTGAAAGCAAAGCTGCAGGGCCTGGATGGGCAAGATCTCAATCGAAGGCAAGAACTCGCGGAGACACTGAGACTCAGTCCGACTTATCTGGCCGCAAGAATCGAGTTAGCGCAATTACTGCTCAGCGCAAATTCCGCGCAATCGGCTCTTGATCTCTGTAACTCCGCGCCGGAATCACAAAGGAAGTCCGTTCCTCTGATACTTCAGCGGAACCGGGCTCTGCTTGCTTTGGGCAACTTACAGAAGTTGAGGGCTACCATCGATGAGGAGCGGAAACTGTCGAACGCACCCGAGCTGGCCCTGCAGGACGGCCAGTTAAGATTCCGGCAGCGCGATTTCGCCGGGGCCCGCGCTGACGCCAAGGAAGTACTATCGAAACAGCCGGATGACATCGATGCGTTGAATCTGCTGGCAAGCACCTATACGGTTCAGAAGCAAATACCTGCCGCGATTGAAGCGATCCGCAATTATGCGGCGACTCGGTCCGCTTCGGTTCCCGTCCAACAGTTCTTAGCCCAAATCCTCGCAGCGCATGGAGACCTTGATCGAGCACGGCAGATCTTCAACTCCTTGAGAAGTAAGCCGGGCGCCGCGGAGAATGCAGATCTGGCCTTGGCTCAGATTGATCTCGCCCAAAACAAACTGGACGCAGCTCGCGAGCGGCTGGCTCCGCTTGCCGCTCATGGCAACAGCCAGGCCATTTTATGGCTTGCGACGGTTGATATGCGTGGGCGAAGATTCCCGGCTGCTATGGACGGGTATCGTAAAGTTCTTGCATCGGACCCAACGAACGTGCCGGCTCTCAATAACCTGGCGTTCCTGCTGGCGGAACGCGGCGGAAACCCGGCGGAGGCTCTGAAATTCGCTCAGCAGGCCGCCGAACGCGCTCCGGACCATCCCGACGTGCAGGGTACTCTCGCAATCGCGCTTTACCGTAATGGCGTATATCAGCAGGCAAAACAACAGATGGAAGCCGCAGTGTCTCACAAAGACAACGCGATACGCCGGTATTATCTTTCCCTTATCGATGACCGCATTGGCGATCCAGAGCAGAGTCGGAGCAATCTGAAAGCGGCGATGCGCTTGGACCCTAACGTGGTGGTCGAGATGCAGAACCGCTAAACTCCGCCTCTTTGCCGAGTAAGCGGTTTTCGCGCGTAGGTGGTTTTTTTCGCCAAAAAACCGGATTCTGTGGTTTGCAAACAAAATTGATGGATCGTGTTTGGCCGCCGGGCTCTCAATCAAGCAATTGGGGCCTCGGAGATGCGGCGCTGGGTACGAGCGCAATTCATTTGTTTTCAGGCGCTTCGCGAAATCCAGAGGTAAAGGCGTAAGCATCGTCTGGCCCGGGGCGCGCTAATGTCCTTTGGGTATGTACCTGCTTTGTACCTTTGCAGAGGGGTGTACGGAGATATCGTGCCATCCCAAAACACTTGCAAGGAGGAGAAAATGCATTATCGGTTATTATTTTTGACAGGCGTTCTCGCCATCACTGTGCCTCTGATTTATGGTCAGGAGGTTGACCCGGCGACGCTACATATAGGTGCTGGCGTCGGCACTGCCTGCGCTCAAGGCTGTGCGGGAGATCCAAATCTGTTAGGATCCACCGCAACCGTAGACATCTATCAAAATCAAGGCGGGTCAACTACCCTCACCAGCGGTAACTTCGCCCTGATCCTCGCGGTCGCTAATGGTCAAGCCGCTCCATCCACCTCGATCACTGAACAAGACTACAGCAGTGCGGGGACGGTGACGGACACTGGCACTGCTACGCTAACGAAGACGGCCACATTCACCACCAGCAGCAGCGATGTTTACACCTCGTTGGGTTTGAACTTTGGCGATAACTCCAACAACCCGACTAATCTTTTTGGCACCGTGGCGACGAAAGCTGGGCTGACAGGGGTAACAAGCTTCACACTCTACGAGTACGTCGTCACGGGGTCATCTCTCGTCCCACACGGCTATGCTCAGTTCACATTCGGTTCCAACCTGTCTAATGGAACGTACGCGATTTCATATGGTTGTGATGGTACGCTCAGCTCGACCGGATGCGCATCAGCCGGCATTACCTATAGCACTCCTTTCACGGAAGCGGGCTTGGTCGACGCACCCCCGGTACCGGAGCCAACTTCCATCCTTTTGCTTGGCTCCAGCATGATCGGACTCGGTGCGGTTATTCGCCGGCGTCGGCGGAACACGCGATCGGCCCAGAGCTAAACATCTGCGCAGGACCGCTCTATAAAAGAACTTAGGCCCATTCTGGCGAAATACCAGAATGGGCGTTTTTTTGATAATTCATTCGTTCCCTTGTAAGCCGCGCTTCATTTGTCCCATTCCTTCCGCCCACATGCCAGCGAGATAAGTCCATCAGCGGACATTTTGCAAATTATCCGGCACGGATCTTAAAATTCATCACTGTTTGTTACAAGCAATCCCGGCGTACTAGGGTAACTCCTTGAGTTTACTCGCCGACTCTTTTGGCCTCCGACCTGCGTGTTGCCAGACGGAGCGTAAGGACAATGACTTTTTGCAAGTGTCTACGCAGTGTATTCTTTCCCGGCCTATGCCTTTTTCTCTTTACACTGCCTGCTTCGGTTGCACGAGCGGATATCGCAACGCTAACCATCGGTGCGCCGAATACCGCCATGACCTGCTGCACCGGTCCATACGCAACGGTCCAGATAGACCGGGTTGATGCCACTCATGCGGTGATCACTTTCGCTTCAGACACGAACGGAGATTTCATTTACTTAATCGGCGCCAGCGGGGCTGCCGACCTCAATGTGAACGGCAGCTATGCGTTGGGTGGGGTCACCGAATCGAACAGCCTCGCGGGGTTCACGTCAAAGTTTAAGGACAACAAACCCGGCGAGGCAGCGGGATTCGGCAAGTTCAATCTTAGCCTCGACAATTCTGGCGGGTTCACCGATTCTGCCACTAGAGTCAGCTTTACGATCACGAATACAAGCGGCGCCTGGCCGAGCGCATCGCGCGTACTCACCCCGAACAGAGGTGGATTCGAGGCTGCCGTTCACGTCTTCGCGTGTGCCGAACCGGGTTGCAGCACTTCTTCCCGGGCATTCAAGACTGGATTTTCCGCCAACGATCCGCCCACTAACGTTCCGGAGCCGGCCGGCGCGGTTTTGCTTGCTTCCAGCATGATCGGCGTGCTAATGCGACGCCGGTCGGTCAGAGTTCCAAAAACCGAGATACGGCGCTAACTTAATGTGGCGTACGCACTCGTGCGTGCGCCACGTTAAAGATTGCCCCTGGCAGGACGCCGCAATCAGCGCCCGATTGCTTGCTGCACTTCGGGAATGACAGCCTCAGCAAATGATCGTGCATCTCCCAGCGCATCGGGGCGGTCCGGAAGTACAATTCTCACAATCGATCCTGAGGTATCGCCATTTGAAATGGCGTCCCAGGCTCGAAACAGCTTGCCGGAATATTCACTCGCCACGATGCGCTCTTTGGATTGATACCAATAGATAACCAGTTGCCGTTCACCGCTCTTCTCAATCAAGTACTTATTTACAGCTACATGCTTCGATCCGAGTTGCACATCGGTGAAACCGGATTCCAGGATCTCCCAGCCGCCGCCCGGCAAGCAGTTTTTCGGCGAGTGCATGCTTTCTCCAGGCCGGGTTAAGGCATAATAAGCGACAAACAGGCCCAGTGATTTCGTTTCCTTCTGGTAAGTTCTCGACACGTAGGAGGTCGGGCGCAAGCTTTCCAGCACAGATCCGCTAAGCGGCGGATCCTCTCTCCCCACCCAGCCATCAATGCGGCGATCGATGGTTTGCAACGGTTTCGCCAGCGCAGTAGCCGGACGCAATTCGATCAAAGTGGCGCCGGTCCATGCGGCGCACATCAGAAACAAGCTGATGCCGAAATACCAGGAACGCTGGGTCATCCCGTTGGTCTCCTCTCCAGCACGGCTCGAAGCAGCCGTGCCGCGGCAAAGAGCGCGACCGAGCCGGCGACGTACACGATCCAGCCGGAAAAGCTGTGATAGAAGCCGGTCGCCAGCTCCGGGTTGTATTCCGCGAGAAGGGCTGTCCCCGCGATTCTTACGATATTAAAGAGGATGGCAATGGGGATCGCAATGGCTAGCAGGACTGCTTTGGTCCGAAACCGGGAACACTCCACATAGCCCAACAGCAAAGCGGTAACCGAGAGCGAAAGGGCAGAATGAAGGCCGCTGCAAGCCTCCGCGACTCCTAAGGATATGTTTGGCAAGTAAATGATGTTGCCGTCGCGATAGATGGTTAATCCCAGTAACCGCACAACATCAGTCGCAACGCTGGTTGAATAGAGCTGCAAGGGAGCAGTCACTTGGTAATAGACCACTGTGGGCAGCGGAATCATGGAGAACAGCAGGATCAGTGGAAAGGCAAGCACCTGCAGCCGGCGGAGGCCCCAAAATGTCCAGACGAATCCGGCGAGTAAGAGCACCAGGGAAGCACGAGTCAAAAAAAATTCCACCGCCAGCCGTCCCGCCAGGTAGACCAGACAAGCCGATCCCGTAAGCCATAACCCGCGGCCGTCAAAGAGTGCGGGCCGGGCTGCGATGCTCTGCCGGCGACACCAAACGACGTATGCCACCAACGGGGGAATCAAAAACCCGTAAGAATAGCCCTCTTGCTGCCACCAATCCAGCACCATAGCAGGTATGACCTGCCAATACATGACGACAAGCACAACCGCAACGAGTGCAAGCTGGACTTTTGCGCTAATCCCTCGCGACGTGGCGGCACTAGATGGGGCTATCGCCTCAGGGAATGAACTCATGCGTCTGCGGGGTTTCTACAGCAGGTAAGTCACCAACCGTTGTGGGGCAGATTGACCTGCCCCACCCCCAAAACGCGAGTTCTACATTTTGGCAATAGTTCCAATTTTCCGGGAACCCGGATCGCTCGTAAGAAACGGAAAGGCAAAGGAATCGGGAATCGATGGTGGCTGGTAAATTGCTTCGCTGGGGTATACCGGCTATTCAACACGAAACCAATGGCATCCAGAAAACGTTCTGCTGAGCGCTTTTATCTGCCTCCACTCTCCCTGGTCCGAGCAGTGTGGAAGCGCAAGACGAGCCTATGTCTGCTGTTTATCGCGGGATGCGCGGTTACCGCAGCCGTTACGTATGAGTGGCCGCCCAAATATAAGTCCGAAGCGGTGATTCTTGTCGAATCGCAAAGGATTCCGCAAGACTTCGTGACCGCGACAGTCAACGATGACCTCAAAGAAAGGCTAAGCAGCCTGAGCGCGCAGATCCTAGCTTATTCGCGGCTGCTCGAGATCGTAAAGAAGTTTGATCTTTACCACAAGGAACGGCAGACGCATGCGGAGGAAGAGATCATCGAGCAGATGCGCGGGGATATTGATATCCAGCTTGTCAAGGGATGGAGCCAGGAACGACCCGGCGCTTTTCGGATCTCCTATGAAGGGAAGAATCCCGCGTTAGTAGCATCGGTTGCAAATGAACTCGGCAATCTCTTCATTGAGGAAAATCTGCGCTCGCGCGAAGTGCAGGCGACCGGGACATCCGAGTTTCTCGATAACCAGCTCGCGGATGCCAAGAGAAGGCTGGAAGAGCAAGAAGCCAGGCTCAGCCAGTATAAGCTCGAGCACCAGGGGGAATTGCCCGAGCAGGAAAATAGTCTGATTGCGAGCTTGAACCGGCTGCAGGTGCAACTGCAAGGCATTCAGGAAGCGCTCAGCCGCGCGCAGCAGAACAAGATTCTTGTTCAAGATTCGATCCAGGCCGGCCAGGCCACGCTCGCGACAATGGCACGTATCGGCCAGCGATCGGTCGCTGTGGGAACAAACTCCTCAGGACTTGGCAGCGACCCGCGGTCGATCAAACAATTAGAAGCACAACTGGCAGAGCTGAGAACGAGATACACCGAGGATTACCCGGAGGTGCTGAGCGTGAAGGCCTCGCTCGCCGAGGCCAAAAAGAGAGCGGATGAAAGCCAGGCTCGAGGGTTAGATGGCAAGGGTGCACGGGGCAAGGCGACAGCGCAGCCAGCCTCCCCAGCGGCCGGCCTGGAGGAGGCAGAAATAGATGATCCGTCTCTAGCCGCGGCACTGGCAAACGAGCGAGAACGGCTGAACAATCTGAAAGCGCAACAGGCTGTCACGCTCAAGCAGATTGAAAGCCTTACTTCCGAGCGGGAGCGAATTCTCGCCCAAATCAATTCGATTCAATCGCACGTCGATCGATTGCCGGTGCGAGAGCAGCAAATGGCATCGGTGACGCGGGATTACGAGATTACCAAGGCAAATTATCGATCTCTCCTGGATAAAAAGCTGGCCGCTGGAATGGCGGCAGATATGGAAAAGCGACAAAAGTCGGAGAGATTCACGATGCTCGAGCCGGCACGCGTGCCGGAGGTGCCTTTTAAGCCGAATCGGCCTCTTGTCGGCGCGATCGGCGTTGCCCTGAGCCTGGTGCTTGCCATCGCGTTTGTCATCGGAAAAACGTTTCAGGAGAACGTCGTACTCGGAGAGTGGGAACTGCCTAAAGATGTCGTGATATTGGGCCGCGTACCCCTGATGGATGTGAAGACATCCGCGGCGGAATCGGGCGCCAATCCATTCAAAAGATCGACTGCCGCTAGACTTGCGGTCTCATTCCTGATCGCAATCGTTGTCCTCGGGATCGGAACAGGCCTCTATTTCGGTTGGCGGCCGCTATAGATCTGAGGCCGCTAATTAGGACGATGCTCAGATCCTCATACACCATGACGGCGAGATCGGAAGGTTCACGCCCGTGATACGCCTTCTGCACGTCCATTTTGCTGGGCGGACGGTCTTGCTACTCATCTCAGAGACGATACTCGTCGCAGCCGCGCTCATAGCTGCTGTTTTTGGCTGGGTTGCCATAGATGGGGACGCTCCGTTAGTTTATGGCGGCGAATTATACAAGTTTCTCCTGCCCTGCGCCATGTGCATGCTGAGCATGTATTACTACGATTTATATGATTCGGCGGTGTTAAGAAGCACGCGTGAATGCCTGCCTCGCCTTGTCCAGGCGCTTGGCACCGTCTGTGTGGCTATCATGCTGCTGTATTACGTGTATCCAGTCGTGCAACTCGACCGTGGCGCATTCCTGATTTGGATCGCGCTCGCCGGAGTTGTCTTGGTAATGTGGCGGCATTTGTTTTGGGTGCTGAACCGTTCCAGCCGCCTGAGTCAGCGGACATTACTGATTGGTACTGGCCCGCTGGCGCAGGCTTTGCCGTATGAGATCGCCGTCAGACCCGAGTTGGGAATCGATCTCCTGGGATTCGTGGGTCCAGAGGTGGAGAGCTCCGAAACGGATCTCTTCAAACTCGGCGAACTGGAGCAGCTCGACGATTTGGTCGAGGAGCGGAACATATCTCGATTGATTATCACAATGCGCGACCGCCGTGGAGCACTTCCCGTCGAGGCGCTTCTGGCGATCAAGTCGCGTGGCGTAACTGTACAAGACGGAGTGCAGGTGTACGAGGCCATTACAGGCAAGATACACCTGGAATCGCTGCGGCCCTCCTGGCTGCTCTTCTCCAATGGATTCTGCGTCTCGAAGGCAATGCTCCTCTACAAACGAGTAGCTTCGATTATATTCTCCATCCTTGGTCTCGTCGTAAGCCTCCCGGTAATGATGATTGTGGCATTGGCGATTCGCCTGGATTCTCCAGGGCCGATACTGTTTCGCCAAAAGCGCGTCGGGAGAGGTGGCAAGCAGTTCACGATTTTTAAATTTCGGACGATGTTTCAGGGATCGGATTCGCACGGAGCATGGAAGCCTGCCGAGAAGCGAGATCGCCGTTTCACACGACTTGGGAAATGGCTTCGCCGCACCCGATTGGATGAACTGCCGCAACTATATAACATTCTGCGGGGCGACATGTACTTCATAGGGCCCCGGCCATTTACTTCGAATTTGGAGAATGATTTTTCGCAGCAGATTCCGTTCTATAGCTACCGCTGGAGAATAAAACCGGGCGCTACCGGCTGGGCGCAGACGCAGCGCGGCTATTGCAGTTCCCTGGAAGACAATGCAGAAAAGCTCAGTTATGACCTCTATTACGTCAAGAATTTATCGCTGGGGCTAGACTGCTTGATTTTATTTCAGACGATTAAGATTTTGCTATTGGGTAGAGGATCGCGTTAGACCTCGTCGATTGTTTCGGCGAGATTTTTATTTGCATTTACTTTCAAGCACTTACATAGACTTATGTAAGTGAGAGGGCGGAGCTGTATCAGGATGTCAGAAGCCACGGATCAACCATGTTTTCGTTGGTACGCCATTCACACTCGATCGCGTCATGAACAAATCGTTCGAGATGAGCTAACAAAAAAGAGCATTGAAAACTATTTGCCTGTCTTTCATGAATGGCGTCAATGGAAGGACCGCAAGAAGTTGGTGGAACAACCAGTCTTTAGCGGTTATATTTTCGCTCGATTTGTAGATGCTGGAGGCGCGCATATCAACGTTCTGCGAACGCGCGGGGCAGCACGAATACTGGGAACCGGGAGCTACTTCTCGCCTGTGCCAGACTGCGAAATCGAATCCGTCCGCTGCATGTTGGAGACGGACAGTCATTGCTTTCTGCATCCGTTCTTGCGCGAAGGCGCATGGGTGCGCGTGAAGCGAGGCCCTCTCAGAAACCTCGAAGGCCTATTCGTCCAAATGAAGAGCCGGGGCCGCCTGATCGTTTCGGTAAATCTCCTGTCGCAGTCGGTGGCGACAGAGCTGGACGTCAGCGAGGTAGAGGTGATACGCCCTGGCAAGCAGCAGCTCGATAGAAAGGGGCCGGGCCTGGCGGTCGCCTGATCTTCCCAGGAACGAACCTATTGTGTTGCCTGCGATTCCTTTGACAGACTGGCGGGTTCTTGTTTTCGCCTTGGGGATAGCTTGGATTGCCTACCTATACCTGGGCTATCCGGCACTGCTCGCGATAATCGGGCTCGTGCGGCGAGTGCGTCCCGAGAGTCGTGAAGACTATTTCCCAACTGTCTCGGTTCTCATAGCCGCGAGGAATGAAGAAAAGGACATTGCTTGGAAAATTCGCGAGACGCTGGCATGGAACTATCAGGCAGATCGGCTCGAAATCCTGGTGGCGTCGGACGCTTCAACAGATCGGACAGATGAAATAGTTCTTGCGCTAAAGGATTCGCGGGTGAGATTGATCCGCATGCCGACGCGAGTTGGAAAGAGTTGTGCGTTGAATAATCTGGCGCGGCATGCGTCTGGCGAGTTTCTATTTTTTACGGATGCCAACGCACATATCGAGCCCGAGGCGCTTCAACGGATGATTCGGCACTTCGCGGATCAAAAAGTGGGTTGTGTGACAGGTAGCACATCAGCGACATCGCCTCAGTCGGGCGGTAACGGAAGCATCGCCAAAGGAGCAGGAATCTACTGGAGTTACGAATCGTTGCTCCAGTATTTGGAAAGCCAGATCGGCTCCGTCTTGGTGTGTGATGGCGCCATTTTTTGTATACGAGCATCGCAGTTCCGTCCGCTAATACCTGAAATCGCGAACGACGTCCAAACCCCCGCCGACGTCGCCAGCGGAGGATATTGGGTGATTTATGAACCAAGAGCACGCGCGATCGAAGTCGATACGAGTTGTCCACGGGAAGAGTTGAGCCGACGGAGGCGTATTTGCGGACAAGGCGCTTTGGGAGTGCGTTGGCTCGCAAGAAGAGATCGGCCCCTTCGGCAATGGCAGTTTTTCTCGCACAAAGTCTTACGTTGGCTAACGCTAATTCCAATGGCAATGGTGCTTTTTTCCTCGGTAGCGTTAGCATGGAGACCCATTTTCGCCGTTATCGCCGCCGCTCAGATCCTCTTCTATGCCATCGCTCTACTGGGCTGGGCTCTGACGCGGGCAAACCGATCCATGCCCCGTTGGACTTCGGTCCCCTTCTATATTGTGCTTGGCGTGTGGGGGGCATTGTTGGGCATCATTGATACTGCTCTAGGCAAGCGCTTCGCCATTTGGGAAATTCCGACGCTTTCGCGCGGCCAGCAGGTATCTAAGTGAAAACGAATCAAGGCGCGGCCTGCGTATTCTCAGTAGATGTCGAGGACTGGTTTCATATCCTCGGTTTGCCTGGAAGTTCCACGTGCAGTGAATGGGAAACATTCCCCTCAAGGGTGGAACGAAATTTCCTGAGATTACTCGATCTCCTCGATCAACACCTTGTCTCGTCGACCTGTTTCTTTTTGGGCTGGGTGGCGCAGAAGTATCCGCGACTGGTAAGGGAAGCGTTTCAGCGTAAGCACGAAATCGCTTCGCACGGGAACAAACATCGCTTGATCTATGAAATGAGTCGAAGCGAGTTTCGCGAAGATGCGTCGAGTTCGCGGAAGCTTTTAGAAGATATCTCCGGGGCGTCAGTAGACGGATTCCGGGCGCCGGGCTTCTCAGTAACTCCTGCGACATCTTGGTTCTTTGAAACGTTGCTAGAAGCAGGATTTCGATACGATTCGTCCGTATTTCCGGCGCGCCACGGGCATGGAGGAATGCCGGGCGCGGCGCGTGGTCCTCATTTCATCGGCGAGTTGTTGGAATTTCCGATCACTGTGGCAAGCGTTTTGGGCCGGCCGGCCTGCTTCTTTGGGGGAGGTTATTTGCGGTTGAGCCCGCTTCCTGTTATCCGCGCCATGGCCGCTCAGGTGCTTGATGAGGGGCGACCGATCATCTTTTACGTACACCCGCGGGAGATCGATTCATCTCAACCCCGGTTGCCGATGCCACTGCACAGACGATTCAAATCGTACGTCAATATCGCATCGACTGAGAGAAAGATTACGAGCCTGCTTGCGGAATTCAAATTCGATACTTTCGGGCGGCTGTCAGAGCAGTACGTGGAACGGGCAAACTGCTGGATCGACTCGCCTCAACCAAGAGTAATGGCGGGAGGCGCGTAAGATGCAGGTTGAGATTTGGAAAAACGCGATTACGTGGGATACCTTTGTCGAAGCGCACCCGAACGCATGCAATTACCACCGCTGGTGCTGGAGAGAGGTCATCGAGGACACCTTCGGACATAAGCCTTACTATTTGGCTGCTGTCGAAAACGGCACAATGGTCGGCGCCCTTCCGCTGTTTGGCATTCAAACGCGGCTATTCGGATGCTCTCTCGTCTCGATTCCTTTTTTTACCTACGGCGGCATTTTGACCGATCGGTCAGATGTACAAGACGAGCTGCTTAAAATGGCAGCGGAGATCGCTCGAGAGATCAACGCCAAACAAGTCGAGCTTCGGCACGTGGATGAACGTGGCGGGTGGCCGCATGTTTGCTCGAAGGTCACGATGGAAATGACTCTTCCCTCGACGCCCGATGAATATTTGAAAGCGCTGGGTTCGGGTATGAGAAAAAAAGTGCGCTATGCGTCCCGCCATTCGCTCGTACCGCAATGGGGAGGCATTGACCTGGTTCCAGACTTTTACGACGTGTTTGCCGCGAATATGCGCGATCTTGGCACGCCGGTGTATCCGATAAGTTTCTTTATTAACCAAATCCGGCGTAGCCCGCAGACGATTCGAATTCTGTTGCTGCGGGAAGGGAGACGGGCGGCCTTTGCGGCATTTCTGTCTTCTTTCCGCTCGAAATTAGAACTCCCTTGGGCGGCGTCGCTTGCCCCCGCCCGAGAGAAGTACTCTCAACTCCCGCTGTATTGGCAATTTATCGAATGGGCGATTCTAAACGGGTATACCAAGCTCGATCTCGGACGATGCACGCCAAACAGCGGACCGCATCGGTTCAAACACCACTGGAATTGCGTGGAACGCGCTTTGAACTGGCAGTATTGGCATTCCCCTGGCGTATCGGCGGGACAGCTTCGGCCTGAAAATCCTAAATATCAATTGGCAATTGCCCTGTGGAAACGCTTGCCCTTGGCCGTGGCAAATACAGTGGGACCGCGAATCGTGCGGGGGTTGCCCTGACATGAACATAGGCAATGGATTACGGGCCGATTGTTTGACCGAAGAGCCTGCTGCGCAGAATGGGTTGCCAGGTCAGCGCGGGCTGCACATTTTCGTGCTGATTGATGCGCTCGGGTGGGAATTCGTTAAGAACCGGGAGTTCCTTAACGACGTCCTGACCTATCGCACACCCCTTCGGACCGTGCTCGGTTTCAGTTCGGGCGCAATTCCGACCATCCTGACCGGATTGCCGCCGGCCCGAACCGGTCACTGGAATCTGTTTTATTACGATCCTCAAACTTCGCCGTTCCGCTGGCTAAAATACTTCAACTTCCTACCCGACCGGCTGCTGGACAGCCGGGTTGCCCGAAAAATCGTTAAAGAATTAGGCAAGCGCGTTCTCGGGATGGGACCGTTGTTTGAGTGTTTCGTGAGCCCGCGGCTGATGCCCTGGTTCAACTGGATCGAAAAGCACGACATTTATTCTCCCGGCGGAATTACCGGAGCACGCTCCATTTTCGATGAACTCGTTGAAACACATACCGGTTTTCGTGTGTACACCTACCGTGACTGGAAAGACAACGAGATCCTGGCCAAAGCCCGGCAGGATATCAGCGCAAGGGAAGCTTCTGTGTTTTTCCTTTATCTCAGCGAGATCGATCATTTTCTTCACTTTCATTGCGATGAACCACATAGTGTAGATGAGATTCTTGCGCGTTACGCGGACCAATTGCGCGCGTTGTACCAACTCGCCCAGAACGTAAATCCAAGCGCCAGCATGACCATATTTTCCGACCACGGCATGGCGCCCGTTCGGAATCGGTATCCGCTGATCTCGGAAATCGAGGCGCTCGGGCTGCGGTCTCCGGACGACTATCTCTCTGTCTACGATTCGACCATGGCGCGGTTCTGGTTGTTCAGCGCGCGGGCAAAGGAGGCGATCACCGCGGCTCTGGACCGCATACCTTGCGGCAAAATCCTCAGCCGGTCCGAACTGGCTGCGCTTGGCCTCGACTTCCCGGATAACCGGTACGGCGACCTTATCTTTCTACTCAATCCGGGATGGCTGATTTCGAACAACAATTTCTCGAGTGGCGGCTGGCACCCGCTCGGAATGCACGGATATCACCCGGATGACCCGTCCTCGGATGCAATTTTTCTGTCAAGCCGCGATCCCGGCAGGCCCATGCACAGCATCGCGGACGTGCATGCATCGCTGAGAGAGGCAGTGGAATGCTAGCCGGCCAACGCTTGAATGTGTTGCTATTCGGCAACGACCCTACCACTCGCGGCGGCGCTGAAGAGCACATGCTGATGCTGGCGCGTGCCCTTCGGCGCGACTCGTTCCGCGTTGTTCTCGCATGCCCGCCGACCGTGCTTTCCAAGTTCGGAGCCGATATCCCCTCCGATGTAGTAGCGGAACCGATCGAATATTACAATCCGACCGACATCAAGGGAGCGCGGCAACTCGCATCGTTGCTTCGCCGGCACGCCATAGACATACTTCATTCGCATATGTTCCACGCGAGCCTGGTGGCTTCGCCGCTTGGGCGCTTCTGCGGCGTACCCGTCATCGTTGAGACTCCGCACGTTCGCGAATACTGGCGCCGGGGCTGGAAACGCTCCTATTTCGTGGATCGGTTGGTTGCACGGATGGTGGACGCTTACATCGCAGTCTCGGAAGCAAACGCTCGATACCTGGCCGGCGAAAAACGTCTGCCCGCGAGCAAAATCCGAACGATCCAGAACGGTATTGACACAGAGCGATTCTGTCCTACGCGCGGCGAACAGGGCGAGTTGCGAAAGGCCTTTGGACTGGCGAAATTTGATTCCGTTATCGCCGTCCTTGCACGATTAGAACCCCAGAAAGGTCACGCTCTCCTGCTGGATGCTCTTTCAACTGTGTGCAAGCAGTTCCCTCGGGTTTGCGTCGTGCTTTTAGGAGAAGGCTCCTTGCGCGAGCCGCTCGAACAACAGGCTAGATCGCTGGATCTCACACCGAATATAAAATTCGCAGGTTTTCAGGGAAATACACCCGAGTGGCTTGCGGCAAGCGATTTTACGGTTCTGCCGTCCCTCTACGAAGGCCTGCCACTGGCCGCCATGGAGTCGCTGGCTATGGCGAGACCGGTGATTGCAACCGCAGTGGATGGCACGCCGGAAGTCGTGCTGAATGGTCGAACCGGCCTTCTGGTGCCTCCCGGAGATGTCTCCGCCCTGGCCCAGGCGATGTGCCGATTGCTGGAAGACCGCGAATTGACATGCCAGCTCGGAATTGCAGGCCGCCAATGGATTGTAGATCGCTTCAGCATCG
>Ga0308173_10000045_pt1 | contig 40628 bp, 61 predicted proteins | sample PhyPR1_FD_203716 | JGI IMG/M metagenome (GOLD analysis project Ga0308173, IMG submission 203716) | Soil microbial communities from UC Gill Tract Community Farm, Albany, California, United States - DLSLS.P.R1 | ecosystem: Environmental > Terrestrial > Soil > Agricultural land | place: USA... | reverse complement strand
GGTCGAAGATTCACAACCGCATAATGCAACTGACTGCGGAATATCCACACAAAGCCCCTACATGGAGTAGGGCTATTGCCTGTGGATAACCCCGGATACGTGTTCGGAACCGGACTAAACGGCCCGAAAACAGCCCGAAAACCCCCGAAACCTGCTCAATCCGGCCCGAATCATGCCCCGACCGCGCAAACCGACCGAACTTTTAGAGTTGCAAGGGGCCTTTGATAAAGACCCGCAACGGCGCCGGCCGGTTGGCCCCAAATCGGGCCGTGAGATTGGCGCGGCGCCGGATAGCCTCACCTCGGATGAGGCCGCGTGCTGGTGCGAGTTCATTGAGAACGCGCCGGCCGGGGTGCTCACTTCGCACGACCGTTGGACGCTCGCGCAGGCCTGCAAAATCGAGGCAAAGAGCCGGCGCGAGTGGCTGCTGCCGGCTGAGATGGGGCACCTGCGCGGGTTCCTCACCGAACTTGGCGCCACCCCTGCCAGCCGCAGCAAGGTGCAGGCCCCCGGCGCCGAGGATCGGCCCCCGGCCAACCCTTGGGACGTGGCGGCGCCGGCCGGCATCACTCTGCCAGGCTCGGGCGTGCGGCAGTGAGCCACCGCAGGCGGCACAAGCACCGGCCGTTGCGTCTCACGCGGCAGGGCAAGCTACCCGTGCCCCGGCCGAGGCCGCGGCCACCTGGCGTGCTGCAGAGCATCACCGCGGCTGCCCGGCGCTTGGCGCGGGCGCCGCTGCGGGCGCTTGGCCTCGGCTAGCTACCGAGCAGCGCGGCGAGGGTTTGGCCTGCGCCGACAGGGTCTAGCGCGACGGCAACCGGAGCATTTTGTTCCACGAACACCCACCCACCGTGCGCGACGGCAACAATCTTGACTTCGCGCGCGGCCTGCCGCTGCGGCGCCGACCTGGCGGGCGCGGGCGCCGCAGGTGGCGCAGCAGGTGGTGCGGGTGGCGGCCCTGGCGGCGCGACGGGCGCGGGTGCCGGATCGGGAAGCATCGTGCGAATTTCGCTCATCACTTCATCCATGCTGAGGCTTGGCAGCGGCGGCAACTCGCGCGCCGGCTTTCGGCCGAGGGCTTCAATGCGATCATGCAGGCGCACCATGGCGCGCTCTATGGGGCCGAGTGCCACGGCCGCGGGTGCGGCAGGCGCCACCACCTGCGCCGCGCCGGCATGGCAGCCGAGGATTTCGCAGGCCTCAGGTTGCCGGCAGTCTAGAGCGGCATGGCGGGTGCAGCGCATGCGCCACTATACGGCGGGCGGCGCGCCTAGAGGCGATTAAGGCAGGCCCCGGCAGTCACGCGGGAAGCGGGGCTTATCGCGGGTCAGGCGTCGGGGATTGCCAGGGCTTCCAGCCGCAGCAGCCCTAGCCGGTAGACCGTCTCCCGCAAGCCGGGGCGGTAGGTGTTCATGAACCGCACGGCGCGGTCGGCATCCTGGCGCGTCTCGTGCAGCGGCCCGACCGGCTCGCCATCACTGTTCAGCACGGCCCATCGAAGCATTGTGGCAGCCCTATTCTATGACGCGGGAAGCGCCGGGAGCGCGTGTTAGCTAGTGATCACGGTTCGCTGGCACCGCCAGCAGCGGCGGCGCTCCGGGTAGCGGGCGCCGCAAATGTCTTCGGCCGGGGGGAGGTCGTGGCCGCATTCCAGCACGTCGCGTAGCAGCATCACGCCGGGCTGGACCTCGCGCCGTTCGGTGCGGAGGACCCTGCGGAGCGGCCAGATTTCGCGTCCTAGCTTGGCGGGCATTTTCACATTTCCGACCATAAGCAGCGAGAAGCGGGTAGCCCGGCCGCTTCTCAGTCCTTGATGGCGACAATCGCCATGACGAGGAAAATCAAGGCGATCAATGGTCCGTCCATTTTCTATTCCTTCTGTGCTCTCACGCGGGAAGCGCGGTGGAGAGGCTATTCTTCGACGGCGATAGCGAGGCGCTTCATGGTGAAGCCGCTGCGCTTGGCCATATTCCAGACGTGGTAAACGTCCATCGTCTCGACCCGGAACACCGAGAGCCAGTCCTTGACGAACCGGGTTTGCGCGCCGTGCTCGGTGGTTGCGACGGTATCGGTCCAAGGCTTTCCGTCCTGGCCGATCACTAGAAACACTTCGGTTGGTATCTCTGCCATCTCTTGCCTCTTACTGTGCAATCACGCGGGAAGCCGGTTGGTTACGGGTCAGGCGGGAAAGGCTGCCACAGCCGCCGCCAATGCCTCGCCCTCGGTATTCCCCCGGCCGAAGTGATGGCGGTAGCCATGGTGGCGGCCTTGCTGCCCGTTGCCCCGAGTATCAACCAAGGTGGCCTCCCACTGACCGTGCCCGGCGAGGAAGTTACGAACGAGAGTGGCGTGTGGCGGTAGCTGAACGTCAGACATATTCGTCTCCGTGTTGATAAGGCGTGGTAAGGGCGGTGGATCGAGTCTCAGGCGGTGAGCGGATATGGCGAGAGGCCAAGCGCGCGCCGCGCCGCGTCTAGATCATCCTGCGCCTCGGCCAACGCCTGCCGCAGCCGCTCAATCTCTGCCACCTGCGCGCAGGCGCCAGGCAGCGGGCAGCCGATCGGCTCTGGCACCGTGGCGCTGAATGTCCGGCCCCCGAGGGTGAGCCTGAGGCTGGCCACTTCCTGCCGCAGCCGGGCAACCTCGGCGGGTTCGCTGCTCATGCCGCGGCCTCGCATACGCACCTGGCCGTGCGGAACGTGCGACCGCACCGGCCGCAATAGACCGGCGGCCCGGCCGGCGGCGCCATGCCTGGCCGCACGTGATCGACCATGGGCGGCGGCTCGGGCGCCTGCCGCGGTGGCGGCTCGCGCTGCGCGGGGGTGAGCCGATCGGGCCGGGCGTGATCGACCATGGCCGGCGGCTCTGCCACCTGGCGGGCCGCACGCTCTGCTGCGATAGCGGCCCGGCGCACCTCCCGCGGCTCGACCAGGGGCGGCGGCAGGCTGCGCAGCACCTCGGCAAGCGCGGCCGGGGCCGGGGCGGGCGCCTCGGGCCGCAGCCGGTTGGGCATCGGGTGCCGCTCTAGGATGCGCTGCACCTGCGGCGCCACGGCCTCTAGCCACACGGCCAGGGGTGGCCACACCTGGGAACGGCCACGGCCCCAATTCTTGACGGCCCCGCGCGTGTAGCCGGTGGCCTCTGCGATCCGGGTTTCCCCGAGGTTGAGCACTGAGCAGAGCGCGGCGAAGCGCGCGGGCGTCATGCCTGGCCACCGTCGCGCAGTTCTAGACGCTTCTCGACCATCACTAGCCGCGCCTCTAGCGCATCCATGCGGGCGCTGCCGGCGGCAAGCAGAACCGGCACCTGCGCCATGGTGGTTTCGAGCGAGGTGAGCCGCACCTGCACGTCACGCACGGCTAGCGCGAGGTTATCCACCTTGGATTCCGTTCGCTCTGACACGCGCAGCATGGTGCCTAGCCGGCCGGTCAGTTCCTCGCGCCAGGCTGCGGCCCATGCGGGCATCGGCTCATCGCTCACGCTCATTGCTCCTAACCGGGTTGCAGGGCTGCCCTGAGGTTAGCCCTCGGGGCTTTTAGGGCTGCCCGGCCCTTTATGGGGCCGCGCCGTCCCCTCACGCAACGGAATCCTCTGCCAATATGGCGACGAAAGCAGCCTCGGCCGCAACGAAAACGCGAGCGCGCGCGGCCAAGCCTGCGGCGGCGCCTCGGGCACCTGCGCCTGCCCCCGTGCCGATGGCTGCGGACTACCCCAAGACCGCAGAGGGCATTGCCTACGCTGAGCAGGTGCTTGCCGGGGGCATCCCGGCCTGCCGGTTCGTTCACCTGGCCTGCAGCCGCTTCCTGAGCGACCTAGAGGCCGCGCAGAGCGGCCGGGGCAAGTGGGCATGGCGGCCCGACCTGGCAGAGCGTGCGCTTGGCTTTGCCGGCTGCTGCCCGAACATCAAAGGCCCTGCGGCCGGCAAGCCGCTGCAGGTGATGCCCTGGCAGAGTTTCGTTTTCGCCAACCTCTTTGGCTTTGTCGCGCGCGGCACCACGGCGCGGCGCTTCCGGCAGGGCGTGGTTTACGTGCCCCGCGGCAACGGCAAGACCACGCTTGCCGCCCCGATCGCGCTTTATCTCACGTTCGCAGACAATGAGGGCGGCGCCGAGGGCTACGCCGCGGCCGTCACCCGCGACCAGGCGCGAATCCTATTCGACACGGCGCGGGAGATGGTGAAGCGCAGCCCGATTCTGCAAAACGTGGTGCTGCGCGACGGCCGCACCGCCCCGGTTGAGCCTGGCGCCAACGCGGTTTTTCAGTTGCTCACCGCGTCCAAGTTCCGCCCGATTAGCAGCGACGCCAAGGCGCTTGACGGCCTCAACGTGCAGGTGGCGGTTTGCGATGAAATCGCGTCGCACCGGACCTCTGAGGTTTACGATGTGCTGCTTACGGCGATGGGCAAGCGTGAGCATCCGCTGCTGCTCAGCATTTCCACGGCCACGGGCAACACCTCGGGCGTTGGCAAGCAGCTTTGGGACTACTCAGCCAAGGTTCTAGAGGGCAAGGCTGAGGATGAGCAGTTGTTCGCGCTGCTCTACACGCTCGATTCCGACGATGACCCATGGGCCGAGGCGTCATGGATCAAAGCGAATCCGAGTTGGGGCCAGGCGGTGCAGCCCGATGCTATCCGCGGCATCATGCGGCAGGCTCGGAACAACCCCGCGCAAGAGGCCGCTGCCAAAACCCGGCACCTGAATGTTTGGGTTGGCGCGGATGAGGCCTTGTTCTCAACGCGCGCATGGGAAGCCTGCGAAGATTCGACGCTGCGCCTGGAAGATTTCGAGGGGCAGCCCTGCCACATCGGCCTTGACCTGGCGCGCAAGACCGACCTCGCGGCAATGGCGATTGTCTTTCCCGGCCGTGATGAGGAAGGGCGACCGACCTATGCGGCCTTTGCCCGCTGCTATCTGAATGAGAGCGCGGTTCTAGAGGCGCGCAATGCGAGTTACCCCGGATGGGCGGCCGGCGGGCACCTGACAGTCACGCCAGGTGATGAAACCGACTTCGGCCAAATCGAGGATGACGTAAAGGAACTCTGCGCGCGGTTTGACGTGGTGAGCGTCGGAACCGACCCCTGGCAGGCGGCGCACCTCTCGCAGCGGCTTAGGGCTGAGGGCGTGAACATGCTGGATTTCCGCACGATCACGCAGAACCTCAGCCCCGCGATTCAGGAACTCGACGCGGCGATGCGCTCGGGCCGGCTGCGCCATGACGGCAACCCCGTGCTGACATGGTGCATAGGCAACGTGGTCGGGATGGAAGATCGCCGCGGCAACTTGTTCCCCGCCAAGGTGCGCGACGGGAAGATTGACGCGGCCGTGGCGCTGCTCATGGGCATTGGCCGTGCGCAGGCGAGCGACGACGGCGGTACGGACATAACGGCATTCCTGCTTAACCCCGTGATGGGTTGAGCACTCCCCCTCTAGCCGCAGGCTCCCAACTCATGGCAGCAGATTGGCTCATCAAGGCCGTGAGTTCGCTTGCCTATTGGGCAACCGGCCCGGCCAAGCTTACCGACCCCGCGGTTGCGCAGTGGATGGGCGCAAACGCCTCCTATGCCGGCCGCAGTGTTGGCGTTGAGGGCGCGCTGCGCATTGCCACCGCATGGGCCTGCATCCGGCTCATCTCGCAGACATGGGGCACGCTGCCTTTCGAGGTGCGGCGCTATGACGCGGACACGAAAGGCATGGTGCCCGCGCCGGACCACCCGCTGTATGCGCTGCTGCACGAAGCGCCGAACGCTGACATGAGCGCGGCTGAGTTTTGGAGCGCGCAGGGCGTCTCATTGCTCACCCATGGCAATGCCTACAGTGAGGTTCACCGCACCTCTAGTGACTACGGCGGGCGCGTTGTCGCGCTCACCCCGCTGCGGCCCGAGTGGGTGCAGGTGCGGCGCGAGGATAGCGGCTCGCTCGCTTATCGGTATCTCGACCCGGCCGGCGCGCGCGACATTGCCGAAAGCGATGTGCTGCACATCAAAGGCATGACGCTGGACGGCATCACCGGCCTTTCCCCGATCGGCCAGGCGCGCAACACGCTCGGCATTGCCGATGCGGCCAATGAGGTTGCCGGCAAGCTTTTCGCCAACGGCATGCGCTCTGGCGGCTATATCGAGGCGCCTAGTGTGCTCAACGATGCGCAGCGCAGGCTTGCCGACGCGATGCTTGCGAAGTTCCGCGGCGCCTCAAATTCCGGCCTGCTGCCGATCCTAGAGGGTGGCTGGAAAGTGCAGGCCCTCAGCATGCCGCCGCAGGAAGCGGAATTGCTTGCGACGCGCGAGTTTGAAATTGAAGAGGTTTGCCGGTTCTACGGCGTCGCGCCGTTTCTCGTTGGCCACACTGCGAAATCGACAAGTTGGGGCACCGGCCTAGAGACGATGTTGCAGGGTTTCCACACACTCACGATGCGGCCGATCCTCAAAAATGCCGAGGGTGCCATTCGGCGCCGGCTGCTCACGTCCGGTGAGCGGCGCCGGATGGAAGTTGAGTTCAACGTTGAGGGGCTGCTGCGCGCGGACAGTGCGGGCCGCGCCGCGTTCCTGAAAAGCATGATCGACGCGGGCGTGATGACACGCAACGAGGCGCGCGGGCGCGAGGGCCTGCCCCCGCTGCCTGGCGGCGATGACCTTACCGCGCAGTCAAATATGATGCCCCTTTCCCGGCTTGGCGAGGCCACCACCCGCGCAGACCTGCCGGCGGCTGCCGCAGCGCGCGCGCCTGCGGAGAACACCCCGAATGATTGAGCATATCGGCGCACCGCTAGAGGTGAAGTTTGCCGACGGTGGCGGCGAGCCGGCCGGCACCTTTTCCGGCATGGCCTCAGTGTTCGGGGTGGTGGATAGCCACGGCGATTCCGTGGTGCCTGGCGCGTTCGCTGCCTCGCTCGCAGAGCACAAGGCGCGCGGCAGCCTGCCCATCATGTACGCGATGCACGGGCCTGCCCTCGGCGCCGATCCACTGCCCTCTGGCGTGTGGCAGGAGATGCAGGAAACGCCTGAGGGCCTGCATGTGCGGGGCCGCATCTCGGCGCTTGATACCGACTATGGGAAGCGCATTCGCGGCCTCATTGCAGACGGCGCGCTTGGCAGCCTGAGCATCGGGTTCCGCGTGCGGCAGGGCGGCGCCACGCTCAACACGAAAGCCCGGCCAGGCGAAGCGCAGCGCACGTTGAAGGCGGTTTCGCTGGTTGAGGTTTCGCTTGTGCCCGCGGGCAGCAACCCGCGCGCCAAGGTGCTGAGCATCAAGAGTGAGGCGCTCGACGCTATCACCGAGATTCGGGAGCGCGTTGCCGCTGGCGACCTCCCCACCGAACGCGAATGGGAAAGGGCGATGCGGGATGCATTCGGCCTCTCTCGCTCGCAGTCCGCGATTGCCGCCACTCGTGGACTCAAAGCCCTAAGCACGCGGGATGCTGCGCAAGGCGAGGCGAACAAGGCGGCCATGCAGGCGGCGCACGAGATGCGCGCGGCCCTGGATGGCTTTTCCCTCCCCCGTTTTTAAGGTGCGAACATGCCGCTAGATGGCACGAATGTTGAGCAGGAGTTTGCCGAACTCACCGGCAAGGTTAAGGGCTATGCCGACGAAACCAAGCGTTTTGCCGAGAGCGCGCAGCGCGAAATCAAGACGTTCGGCACGCTGAGCGAGGAAACCAAGCGGCAGGCCGATGAGGCGCTGCTAAAGCTTGGCGAGACGAACGCGCGGCTTGGCGAGATTGAGCAGAAACTCGCGCGCCGCGGCCGTGATGCCGATGCGCCGGAACTGAAAACCCTTGGCGAGCACGTTGTTTCCAACGAGCGCGTGCAGGCGATGAATAGCGGCACGCGGGGCAGCATGTCCCTGCGTATCGAGACTAAGGACATCATGAATCAGAGCAGCACCGTGGGTGCTGGCGTCTCCCCGACGAACTCTCTCGTGATTGCCGATCGCCGCGGCTTCTCGCCCATCGCGCAGCGCCGGCTCACCGTGCGTGACCTCATCGCGCCTGGCGAGACAACGAGCAACGCTATTGAATATGTCACGGAAGTTGCGTTTACCAACAGCGCGGCCCCCGTGGCGGAAGGTGCGCTGAAACCCAAAAGCGACATCACCTTCAACCTCGTTAATGCGCCGGTGCGCACGATCGCGCATTTCGTCAAGGCATCGCGCCAGGTGCTTGATGATGCGGCGCAGCTTCGCAGCATCATTGACCAACGCCTGCGCTACGGCCTCGCCTATCAAGAGGAAGCGCAGTTGCTCTCGGGCAGCGGCACGGGCGCGAACATCAAAGGCATCATCACCGCGGCCACGGCCTATTCCGCGCCGTTCGTGATGACCACCCCGACGCTCATTGACCAGCTTCGGCTCGCCATCCTGCAGGGCACGGTTGCCGAGTATGCCCCGACGGGAATCGTGCTCAACCATATTGATTGGGCAAAAATCGAGCTGCTGAAAGACACCACCGCCGGCTATCTCGTGGGTGATGCGCAGGGCGTGCTTTCCCCGACGCTGTGGGGCCTGCCCGTGGTGGCCACGAACGCCATGACGGCCGGCACCTACCTCACCGGGGCTTTCCGTTCCGGGGCGCAAATATTTGACCGTATGCAGGTGGAGATTTTGGTCAGTACAGAAAATGAGGACGATTTCATCAAAAACCTTGTAACGATTCGTTGCGAGGAAAGACTGGCCTTGGCTATTTACCGAGGCGCTGCTTTCATCACCGGCACCTTTACCTAATAGGCGCTTGACCGGCGCGGCCAGTTACTATGCTGGCCCCGCTATCCCTTCCCCCTTACTTGTGGAGTGAGACAATGCCGAAAGCGGCGAAGGCTTTCCAGCACTATGCGCGGCGCGTTGAGGCCGGCGAAGATTTCGACCTGGCCCCCGGCGAGACGCTAGAGGAATTCCAGGCCAACGGGCTTGTTGAGGGCGGCCCCGAGCCGTCCCGCCCGACCACCACCGAGAATGGCAGCGTGCCCGAGGGCAATCTGCCCCCGCCGAATCCGGTGGGCAGCATCCCGAATGAGGGCACCACCCCCGGCGCCGATCCCGTGGTTGTGGCGAAGGGTGGCGACAAGCCCGAGGGCGACAAGGCCAAGCGAGCCTAAGCCGGCCGCGGGTGCCCTGGCGCGAGCCGGGGCATCTGCACAAACGCAGCGGCGCCGCGCGCCATCATGTGGAGTTTGACCCTTGGCATTTATCCCGAGCGCGCAGCGCAACCGCGCTGCCGATGCCGTGTGCGCGCGAGCGAACAGCGGCACCCTGCTTATTTACGGCGGCACGGCGCCGGTTGATGCCGACGCGGCGCTGAGCGGCAACACCGTGCTTGCAACGCTCACCATGGGCGCAACCGCGTTCGGCGCGGCCTCGGCAGGCGTTGCCACGGCAAACGCGATCACCGCAGACAGCAGCGCCGATGCCACCGGCACGGCCACGTTTTTCCGCGTGCTGGAAACGGGCGGAACGCTGGTTGTCTTTCAAGGCACCTGCGGCACGAGCGGCGCGGAACTCAACCTCAACAGCGTTTCCATCGTGCTCGGCGGCAATGTGAGCGTTTCCAGCCTCACCTATACGCAGGCAAAGACCTAACCCGTGGCCGATAACACCGCTATCACGCCAGGCGCGGGCGCGACGATACGCACCGACGATGTGGGCGGCATCCAGTATCAGGTCGTCAAACTGGACGGCGGCGGCGACGGCCTGACCGTGCCGATTGTCGCCGGCCAAGGCACAATGGCCGCGTCGCTTCCCGTGGTCATCGCGTCGGATCAGGCGGCGGTGCAGGTCGGCGCCAACGGCGTTTCCGTATCGGGTAGTGCGACCACCGGGACGCCGGCCGGCGGGGCGACCATCCTAAGCATGGACCTGTTGAACGCCGGCTCGGTGATTGTCCACATCATCACGCGTGGCGTGGGCACCGACGTTTTCGAGGGATCGAACGACAACACCAACTGGATACAGGTGTCCGGCTTTCTTCCGGTAAACGGCAACTCGCCCACAAGCTCCGGTATCAGCATCGGCGCGGGCGGCTATGCGACATTTCCTTCATACATGCGGTATTTCCGCTACCGGCTTTCGGCGTACACAAGCGGCACATTCGCGGCGGTTGCGGTGGCGCGCTCGGCACCCATTCTGCCGGCGGAAAACCTTGGTGTGCGTGTTAGCGGCACGGTTTCGCTGAGTGCCAATTCCGCCGCCATCGGCGACGTGGGCATCCAGTACCGCACAAACAACACGGGCGGCGCGACCCCGAAATCGGTTTTGTCTCCCGCGACGCCAGGGGCGACCACGATCAAAGCGACGGCTGGCCGATTGCTCGGCGTGTGTTTGCAAAACAGCGCGGCATCGCTCCGGAGCGTCAAGATTTTCCACAACCCCATTGGCTCGGTCACGCTCGGGACCACGGCGGCTGATTATGAGATTGATATTCCGGCCGGCGGGCAGGTGACGTGGAACCTAGAGGGCGGCCTCGGCTCCAGCGTCGGCATCTGCTACGCCATTACCTCCGCGAAGGGCCTAACCGACAACACATCGACCGGCCTCGCCACGAATGACGTGTCGGGTGTGATCTTCTACGCGTAACGCGCCCGACGCGCCCGGAGGCTAACCCGCCATGTTGCTCACCCTGCTGCTGCCGGCGGCTGGCGCCGGGATAGCCGGGACGGCAGGCGTCACGATTGCCGGGCCTGCGCTCGGCGCGGCCGGCACCGTCACCGCGCCGGCCGTCACCGGCAACGCGGCAGCGGCCATCGGCGGCCCCACGATCGCGGCGGCGGGCACGAACACCCCGCCGGCCATCACCGGCACGGCTGCCGCAGCCATCGGCGGCCCAAGCCTCGCAGCCGGCGGCTCGGCTGCGCTGCCGGGCATCACCGGCACGGCGGCGGTGGTGCTGGCAGGCCCGACGCTTGCGGCCTCGGGCACGAACACGGCCCCGGCCATCACAGGCACGGCCTCGGCTGCGATCGGCGGCCCGACGCTTGCCGGCGCGGGCGCGGCCTCGGCGCCGGGCATCTTCGGCGGCGCGGCCGTGGCGATCGGCGGCCCGACGCTCGCGGCGGCTGGCGCGCGCACCCTCCCGGCCATCACTGGCGCGGCTGCTGCGGCCGTCGGCGGCCCGGCCGTGGCAGCCTCGGGCACCGGCATTGCGCCACCCATCACCGGCACGGCCGCTGCGGCGATCGGCGGCCCCGCGCTCGCAGCCTCGGGTGCCGCGGCGCTACCAGGCAACGCGGGCACCGCAGCCGTGGCGCTCGCAGGGCCGGCGCTGGCGGCCTCGGGCAGCGTGGCGCTACCTGCCAGCACCGGCACCGCGGCTGTGGCGCTCAGCGGCGCCGTGGTGGCTGCTGCCGGGGCCTCAACCCCGCCTGGCATCTTCGGCGCGGCGGCCGTGACGATCGGCGGCCCGCGCATCGTCGCGCGCCGCTATCGGCATTTCACCGCAGACCCGCGGCCGGCGCACCTCGGCACCCCGGCCAGGCCGGCGCATGTCGGCGCATCGGCCAGGCCGGCGCATGTCGGCGCCACCACCCGCTAAGGATCGGCCCTCGCATGCTGGAAATCATCACCCCCGCGGCCTCGCATGACCTCACGGTATTAGACACGGCGCGGGCCGAGCTAGGCGGCGCCGCGGGCACCACCGATGCCGAGGTTTTGGCGCTCATTGGCCAGGCGTCGGCGGCCTGCGCGCGAGCGTGCAACCGCGCCACCTTTGCCCGCGAGCGTGTGCGGCAAACCGAGGCGGGCTGCGCGGCGCCATCGCCTCTCGTGCTGGCCCGTGACCTGGCGCCATCCATCGTGAGCGTTGCGGACAGCGGCGCCACGCTCACCACCGACGACTACATGGTGGCCGATGGCCTGCTCTGGCGGCAGCCCTACGCGTGGCGCACCGCATGGGGCTGCGGCCCGGTGGTGGTGGAATACGATGCCGGGTTTGAACTCCTGGCCGGGCTGCCTGAGGATATTGAGCGCGCGTGCCTGCTAGTGCTGCGCGCGTGGTTTTTCGGCCGCGGGCGCGATCCGACCATCCGCAGCATGAGCAGCGAGGGTATCGGCATGACCCAATTTGCCGCGGCCTCTGGCGGCGCCGAGGGCCTGCCCCCTGAGGCTATGGCGCTGCTCGCGCCGTGGCGCCGGCTGCCGGGGTTCTGAGCATGGGCATGCACGCTGACAACCGGCGGGCACTGCTCGCCACGCGCGCGCGGCCCATGAGCCTGCGGCGCGCGGCCACGCCTGCGGCACTCGTGGTGACGGTGGCGGGTTATCCGCGGGCCTATAACCCCGGCGAACTCATGGCGGGCGTGCAGCAGGGCGACGTGCGCGTTGAGATTCTGAATGATGAGATTGTCGCGGCAGCCTGGCCGGGGCCGCCACGCAATCCCGACCGGCTTGTGATGGATGCGCGCACTTACACGATCATGGGGGCCTTCCCCGTGTATGAGGGCGCGGCCTGCATCGGGTTCACCCTATGGTGCCGAGGGGCATAAGCGATGGCATCACCCGCAGTCTGGACGGCAGCGCGCGCCAAGGTGCAGGCGGTGGCCGATGCGCTCGGCCTTACGGTGGCCTGGCCGAATGAGCCGAGCGAGGAACCCGAGTTTGACGGCACGGGCGCGCTGCCGATGTTTGCTGCCGTGGAAATCGAGGCCGACGCAACCGCGCCGCTGGAAATCGGCGGCAGCATGTGGCGCGAATCCGGCCGGGTTTCGGTGCATGTGCTCGTGCCCTCGGGCACCGGCATTGATGCCGGGCTAGCGGCACGCAAGGCCTTTGCCGACGGGTTCCGCGGCCAGGCGCCAGGCGCGCTGCTGTGGGATGAATTCACGTTCCCTCCCGGTGGCCAGGACCAGGGGGAAGGGAATTGGTTTCGGTTATCGTTGGGAATTGCGTACCGCTATACCGACGCATAGCCGGCTGCGCGCGCGGGCCGCGATAGCCCCGCACCACCACAACCGAGACACCCGCGGCGCCGCGTGCGCAGCCGCGCGCGTGCGCATGGAGAATAAGCGATGCCATCGACGGGGTATTCGGCCGGAGTTGAGGCCAACAATGTTATTCTAAGCTACGTCAAAGAGACGGCTTACGGCACGATGCCGGCGGCCACCGCAGCGAAAACCCTGCGCTACACATCGGAAAGCCTGAGCAGCAACAAGACCCGCACGCGTGCGCCGGAAATCGACAGCACCCGGCAGGCCGCGGATATGGTGACGACGCAGTTTCAGGCCGGCGGCACCATCAACGGCGCGCTCAGCATCGGCACGTATGATGATCTTTTCAGTTCGTGCTTTTGCTCGGCATGGGCGACGGACATTCTGCAGAACGGAAATTCCTTCGAATCCATCTACCTGCAGAAGCAGTTGGCAACGGCGCTGTGGCTGCGTTACCCCGGCGCGTTCGTGTCGGGCTTCAACATCTCGGCCGCGCAAGGCGGGTTCGTCACCTGCGCGTTTAACGTGCTGGCGCAGAATGAGGTGAACCAAACCGCAGACGCGGCCACCGGCACGCAAACCGCGGCGGGCCTCGGCGGCAAGATCATCAACACCGTGACGATGACCAGCAACATCACCGTCGGCGGCACCGGCCTTACCAAAGTTCAAGCTCTCAGCCTGGACGTTTCAAACGACGGGGCCGCGCAGAATTTTGCCATCGGCTCGACTGCCGCGGCCGGCATGCTGCCTGGCGTGTTCACGGTGGGCGGCAAGGTGAGTATGTATTTCAACGATTTCACCTTGTACACGCGATACATCAACGAGACTGAGGGCGCGGTTACGGTGACGTTCGCCGATGGCAACACGAGCTACGCGTTCGTGCTGCTTAACGCGGTGATTATGAACCCGACCATTGTTGCCGGTGGCGTCGGGCAGGCCGTGATGGCAACCTTTGATATTGAGGGCCGCAAGGATTCCGTGAGCGGCAAGACGCTGAAAATCACCCGCGACCTCACCCCGTAAGGCTTCCCGAGAGCCTAACTACTGCGCCGGGAAACCGGCCAGGCGCCGCGCGGCGCGAGGGGGTGGCGTGCGTCGGGCCGTCACCCCCTCACCCCCGACAGCCCGACGAACCCCGACAGGAACCGACATGGCGAAGCTTTCCAACTTCCGGCAGGACAGTGCGGCAATCGAGGCCGGCGAATGGGTGACGCTGCCCGAATGGGACAACCTGCGCATCAAAACCCGCGGTTTCACGAACGGCTATAAAGACGCGATGGCGCTGCGGCGCAGGCGTGCAGCGCAGAGCCTCGGCGGTGATGAGAGCAAGATTCCCGCGGGCATCATGCGCGCCATCACCATTGAGGCTCTCATCGTTCACCTGCTGCTAGACGTGGCTGACCTCACCGACGAACACGGCCAGCCGGTGGATTTCGAGGCGTTCTGCAACCTGCTGCGCAACCCGGATTACGAACCGTTGGGCCTGGCGTGCATCGAGGCCGCGCAGCGCGTGGGCAAGCGGCAGGGCTTCGACATGGAGGACATGGCTGGCCCTTTGGTGAGTGCCTAGAGCACGCGCTAGAGTGGGGCCGGTTCGCTGCGATGCTGGCCGATGTGCCCGAGGAAATGCGGCCTCGGGCACCCACCCTGCCCGATTGGCTGGCGTTCATCTGGCGCTGCTACCACCGCCTGAAACATGACCGGCCCTTACTGCCCCGCATGGAAGGCGAGCCGGTGCCGGGCCGCATCGCCTGGCGCGACGTGATGGCGTGGGCAGATCGGCACGGCCTCACCGATGCCGAAAGCGAGTTGCTAGACTACGGCATCCAAGTTCTAGATGACGCTTTTGGCAAATGGTGGGTGATGGATCAAAAGCGCAAGCAAGCCGGGGGCAGTCATGGCGGGTGACTATGTGCGGAATATCCGCGTGTTCATCGCGCAGCACCTCAACCCCGAGGCTTCGGCGCTGGCCTTCGCAAAAGAGGTGCGCGGGCAGGTTATCGACATGCAGCGCGCGAACGAATTGCCGGCCAGGTATCGGCGATTCGTTGACGGCCGCGAGGGCGCCGAGTTTGAGACGGTGAAGCCTGGCGGCAGCATCGCGCTAGAGGCAAGCTATAACTCGGAAATCTTGGCCTTTGCGCTCGCCTTCCTTTTCCAACGCAGCCCGACCGGGCCGATGCCCACGAGCGGCCATAGGCTCTACACGAGGCCCTTCCGTGAGAGTTTTTGGGTTAGCTTTGATGGCAACTACATACGGCCAGGCATGCTCAACCTAAACAACGTGCCGGCCGGGCCGATGGAAATTTTGATCGGCAACTTGCAGCCCTACGCCAGGAAATTGGACGCGCAGCGGATCGGCAAGCGCACGCTGCATTTCAACAAGCCCGAGGGCCTTTACGCAGACGCGGCAAAGGCGGTGAACGATTCGTTCGGGAATGTGGTGCAGGCGAAACGCGTGTACGACATAAACTTCCCTGACAAATACAAGCTAAAGCAAACGCAGATGCGCACGGGCGCACGCGCGCACAACGTGAAGCGATGGGCCGGCGCGTATGTCGAAAGCCCGGCGCTACTCATCAAACCGCGCTAACCGAGGGCAATGCCGTGGCGAACCTAAGCACCATTGCCAACATCGTTTTCAAGCACGAGTACCAAGACGCGGGCTTTACGCAGGGCATGAATGCCGGCGCTGCGGCGGCTAACCAGGCCGCGGCGGCGGCTCAAAAGCTCGCGGGCAGCACGGCCACGGTAACGAGCCAGGTAACGGCCGCGCTGCCGTCATGGCAGAGCATTAACAAAGCCACCGACGAAAACGCCAAGCTCACCGCGGCCACCGAGCGCGCGAACAACAAGCTCGCCGCGCAGATCGCGGCCCTTCGCCTAGAGGCAACCAAGAGCGCCGAGGTTGCCGCGGGCGCTGCCGAGACTGAGCGCCGGCTTATCGCGATTCGCGATGCGGCGGTTGCCAAGGCGACGCTACAGGCCGAGCAAGAGCGCGCGCGGTGGGCAGGCGTCACGAACGGCGCGGCCAACGCAACGGGCGCGTTCGGCAACCTCAGCCGCGTTGCCGGCAGCGCCGGGCAGCAGTTGCAAGACGTGGTGGTGCAGGCCCAAATGGGCACGAGCGCGTTCACCATCCTTGCGCAGCAGGGTTCGCAGTTCCTCGGCGGGTTCGGGCCTGGCGGTGCGGTGGCAGGTGCGGCGCTCGCAATCGGCGCCGTGGCGCTCGCAGCCCTCGGCCTGACCGGCAACGTCAAATCGCTTGATGACGCGGTGAAGGAATCCGCGGCCAATTTCGAGCGCGTGACCTCGGCAGCCGAGGAACGCGTGAAGGGCTACAAGGCCGAGAGCGAGGCGATCGACACCCTCGCCGCATCCTATACCGCGATGGGTTCGGCCGCGGCCAAGGCCGAGGGCGTGATTCTCGCGCGGCAGAACAAGCAACTCAACACGAGCGCGGCCGATCTCACGGAAAGCCTCGGCGGGCGCCTGGCGTCTGACCTGCGGCAGCGCGAGGGCGGCAGCGGCCCGGCCATCGCCAACTTTGAAGATGTGACCGGGCTTGCCAACCAGGCCCCCAAGCTCGCCGCAGACCTCACCTCGGCGGTTGATGCGTTCCGGCAGTTCCGCGATGCGGGCGGCGCCACGGTTGAGACGCTGCGCCTGTACATCGGCGCACTAGACGATGCGGCCAAGGCCGGCGGCGGCAACGCTGCCGCAATCACCGCGCTGCGCGACAAGGCAATTGACGCGATTCCGCAGATCACCTCGCTTGAGAAGGCGATGCGGGATAACGCGGTGCAGGCCGTTGCCATGCGGCTGGCCGCAGGCGAGAGCGTGGAAAGCCTCACCGCGGCGGGTGCTGCGGCCGGCACCGCGGCCGGCGGGTTCAACCAGCTTTCCCCAAGCATCATCGCGGCCGGCGCGGCGCTGCGGCAGTTGCGCAAGGATGCGACCGACGACCCGCTGAAATCGGTTAATGCCGAACTCTCGCGCGTTGCCGACCTGGCGGCGGCACTGAATAACGGCGGCACCCCGGCCTACGAGCGATACAAGGATGCGCAGACGGCCGCAGCCAAGGCGCAATCCGACCTCAATGCCGTAACCAAAAAATTCATTGCCGACCGTTCGCTTGAGGTTGGGGCCGATCAAGCCACGGCCGAGGCGAAGGCGAACCGCACCGAATGGCTTGCGCAAATCGAGGAACTGCAACGGGCCGAGGCCGCGCTTGCTCGCAACGTCGCGGCCACCACGAAAGCAGAGAGCGAGGCCGAGGCCGCGGCGAAGCGCCGGGCAACCGCGGCCGAAACCGCGGCGAAGCAAGCGGCCGAGGCGCAAAAGAAATTCGATGAGGCGCATTACAGCGAGGCCCGGCTAAGCAGCAACGGGCCGCTGCTGAGCCTTGGCGAGGCCGACGAAAAAGCGATGGCGGTTATCCGTCGCACCGCGGCAGCGTTCAACGCTGAGCAGGACAAGATAACCAAATCAGTTGGCGATGCGGCGCGCGAGGCTGCCAAAGAGCAGGAGGCCGCGGCCAAGCAGGCAACCGATTCCGTGGTGCGCTATGCCAGCGATGCGTTTGCCGATTTGTTCAAGGGCACCGCGGGCGGCTGGCAACAAATGTGGCAGAACTTCCTCGGCACGGCTCGCGCCACGCTCGCGCGCATTGCGGCTGAGGCGCTGCTGCGGCCGATCATTCAGCCCGTTGTCATGGCTCTAGTCGGGGGCACGGGCAGCGGCAGCAGTGGCAGCAGCGGCGGGAGCCTCGGCAGCATCACCGGCATGTTCTCGCAAATCCAATCGGGCGGCGGGCTGCTGCAATCGGCGGGGATCACCGGCTCTGGCGGCGGCGGCAGCATGTTCTCGGGCCTGCCATCGCTCTCGGGTATCGGTGACACGGTGAACGGGTGGGGCGCTTCCTCGGGCCTATTCGGCAACGGGATTTCACCCCTCGCGCAAGGCCCGACGCTTTCGGGCGCACCCCTCGGGGCAACCTCTGAGGCAGGGTTCTTTGGCACGAGCACGGCCACGGGCGCGCTCGGCGGCATTGCCGGCGGCATCGGCCTCGGCATGGCGGGTGGCAGCATCGTGGGTGGCATGCGGGGCAGCGTGAACACGCAGCAGAACGCCATGATTGGCAGCCTGGCCGGCGCCGGCATCGGCTTCCTTGTCGGCGGCCCGGTGGGTGCGCTCATTGGCGGCGCCATCGGCGGCACGGCCTCGGGGTTTTTCGGCCCGACGGAAAAGGGCATGGCAGAGCGCAGCGGCGGTGATGTGGCTTATGCCAATGTCGGCGGCCAGTTGCAGATCATCGGCGGCGGCGGCAAGCGAACCGACATGGCCGCGAACTATGCGCAGGTGCAGGAGCAGCTAACCAAGATCAACGGGGCGCTGAGCGCGCGCGGCCTGCAGCTAGACGGCGGCATGGGCATGGTCGGGTTCGGCCAGGCGAGCAAGAACCCCGGCGCGGTGAACGCGGCAGGCCTCGTGCCGCTGCTGCGCAGCGATGATGCCAACGTGCGCACCGCGCTTAGCGGCGCGGGCGGCAAGACGCTAGAGCAGGTGATGGATGATGTTGATTTCGTCCAGAAAATATATAACCCGCTGACAAAAACGGGCAAAGCCACAAGCGCCTTCCAGCAGCAGATTGAGGCGCTAGCCTCAAAATTCGGGGTAGTGATCGACCGCGCCGGCTCGCTCGGCCTGGCGACCGACAAGCTAAGCGATGACCTCGCGCAAGGAATTGCCGACATGGTGGCCGAGCGCGGAAAGGCGCTCGACGCGGCTTCCAATGGATTCACGAGCCGCGTTATGCGCGCCACGGGCCAAGGCGGCGCCGCAGACATTCTCGACTTTGACACGGCCGCAGCGCAGCAGCGCGAAGTCTGGAAGGCGCAGCTTGACGCGTGGGGGTTGGATGCCACCGATGCCGCTATCTACATCAACCGGCAAGAGGCGGCGCTTGCGGCCGAGCGGGTGAACATCGTTCGCAAGGCCGCCGAGGCCGTGGCGACGCAGGAACGCACGGTATGGGGTTCGCATCAAAGCCTGCTTTCCCGGCTGGCCAAATCGACGGGTGACGACCTCACTTCGCAGTTGCTCGCATTCGACGTTGCCGCGAACAATGAGAAAGCGAACCTGAAAACCACGCTAGAAGATAACTTCGCAAGCGTTGATGAAATCGCGGCGCAAATGAGCCTGCTTGAAACCGTGCAGGGCAACGAGCGGCTTGGCATCATCAAAGACTTCAACCAAAAAATTCTCGACGCTGAGCAGGACCGCGCGCGGCAGGCAAACGGCATCATCACGGGCATCGTGGATTATGCGAAAAGCCTGCGCACGCGGCCCGATAGCCCCCTGTCCGTGCGGGAGCAGTATTTTGGCGCGAGTTCCGATTTCAATTCGACGCTTAACCGCGCGTTGGGTGGCGACGGCACCGCGCTTGCCGGCCTCACGGCTAGCGCAGACACGTTCCTAACCGCGTCGCGCGGCGTGTATGGCAGCGGCTCGGGCTATGCGGCCGATTGGCAGCGGGTGATTGATGCGCTCGGGAGCGTTTCGGCAATGACGCCTGAGCAGCTAACGGCGGTCATCTATCAAACCGAGATGCGCACGCAGACTCAAATCTTGAACGATAGCCTCATCCTCCTGCGCGGCGAGGTGACTGCGTTGCGCAAAGAGGTGCAGTTGGGCGGCGCGGCCACCGGGCGTGCGGCATGACCGTTGTTCTCATCGCCGCCGCGGGCGCCGGCTCGGGCACCGTTCCCGCGGGCGTCACCTCTTTTGACGTTGAGACGTGGGCCGCGGCAGGATCGGGCGCGAACCGTGGCAGCCAACCGCCAACGGGCGGCGGCGGCGGCGCCTACTCTAAAAGCACCGTCACCGTTACGCCCGGCGGGACGTATTATTACAACATCGGCGCGGGCGGCGCATCGCAGACAACCTCGGGATCGGTTGCGCCGGATGGCGACGGATTTGCCGGCGGGGATACGTGGTTCAATGCCGCGTCCAACGCTGCCCCGACCCTGGCCACCCAAGGTGCGCTTGCCAAGGGTGGCGCGGGCGGCCTCGGCGCCGGCAGCGGCTCGCATGCGGGCGGCGCAGGCGGCCTCGCGTCGGGCGGCATTGGCTCAACGAAATTCTCGGGCGGCAACGGCGGCAGCGGCACGCTCGGCGGCAGCGCCACGGGCGGCGGCGGCGCGGCCTCGCCGCTTGGCAATGGCACGAGCGGAACCAACACGACCACAACGGCCGCGACGGATGGCGGCGCGGCAGGATCGGGCGGCGGTGCTGGCGGCACGGCCGCGGGCACACGCAACGGCACGTCATCCAATGAGGGTGGCGGCGGTGGCGCGGGCACGATAACGGCCGCGACGAACGGCGGCACGGGCGGGTTCCCCGGCGGCGGCGGTGGCGCCGTCGGCGGGAGTGGCGTTGCCGGCGGCGCGGGTGGCGGCGGGCAAATCCGGATCACCTATACCGCTGCGGCCGGCTCGGTGAGCGGCACGGCAGCCCTGACCATCGGCGGGCCGGTCATCGCGGGCGGTTCGCCCGTCACGGCGAGCCTGGCCGCTTACAACCTCAGCATCACCGAGGGGCCGCTATTCGTCGCGCTTGAACTGGACACGTACCGGCCAGGCGGCACCTATGCCACCGCGGGCCTTGTGTGGGGTGAGGCACCGCACGCAGCCATGCCGCTGGCCGCGGCTGCTGCGGCCGATAGCACCACCCTGCGCGCTTCCGATCTTGGCTATGTGTCGCGCTCAACGGACAGCATCGGCACGCAGGTTTACGTGCCGACGCTAGAGCAGGGGTTCGCGGCAAACCGCATCATTGAACTTGCGCCAGGCACCGCGGCCTATTCGGCATCGTGGGGTGACGTGCGCCTGGCGTCAGACGATCGGCGCTATGACGCGGGCCTCAGTGGGACGAACGCGGACCAACGCGCGGTTAAAATCCTGCTCGGGCGCAAGACGCGCGACGTGGCGCGCGGCCTTTGGATTGATCCCCCGTATGCGAGCCTTGCAGCCCTGTTCACGGGGCTTGCGCAGCCATGGCAGGCAGATGAGCGCGCACTTGCCGTGCCCGTGCGGGATTTCGGGGCCTATCTAGAACGGCCATATCTGCAAGACTCGTATGGTGGCACGGGCGCGCTGGACGGCACGGCAGACATTGCCGGCCGGCTAAAGCCCCGGCTGCGCGGCGGCAATGCCTCAGCCCCCGTGCTCAACATCAGCCCCGTGCGCATCGACGCTGTGAACAACATCTGGCAACTCAGCGACGGCGAGGCGACCATAACCGCGCTCTATGAAAACGGCGCAAGCGTGTTTGCATTCGCTGGCGACGTGGCGAACCTCTATGTTGGTTCCACGCCTGCCGGGCAGTATCGCACGAACAAGGCTGCCGGGCTTTTCCAACTCGGCAGCCCGAACGCGGGGCAGATCACGTGCGACGCGTGGGGCAAATTCCCCGGCGCGGGCGCGCTCGCGCAAGACCTGGCCAACACGATTGCCCTGCAGATTCTCAGCCTAGACCTTGCCCTGCCCGCGGCCACGTATGACAGCGCCAGTTTCACGAGCATTGATAGCGGCGCGTTCTACGAGGCGGGGTGGTATTGGTCGGGCGCCGAGCAGGAAGATTGCACCACGGCCGTTGCGCGCTTCCTCGCATCAATCAACGCGCGCCTCATCACCCGGCGCGATGGCGTGATTGCCTGCCTGCCGCTGCGCGCCGTGCCGAACGGCACCACGCCAGCCGGCGCGTTCGGCGCCTCGCAAATTGTGAGCCTGCGCCGCGCGCCGCTGCCTTCCACGGTGGCGCCTCCCATCTACCGCGTGCGGTGGGGCTATAACCACAATCATACCGTCATGGCCTCGGGCGTGAACGGCACAGTGACCGACGCGCGCCGGCAGTTCCTCGCCAATGCCGATCGGTTTTCAGCCGCGAGTGATAACGCGGTTCTCCTGCGCTACAGGCGGCCGAACGATGCGCCACCCACGCCAAACGCGTTGCTCACCTCGGGCGACGCAACCGCGATGGCGGCGCAGGTGCTCGGCATGTGGAGCACTGAGCGCAAGCTATACAGCGTTGAACTGCCCATTGCCCTGGCGCTGCGGCATGACCTTGGCGACGTGCTCAGCGTGACATATCCGCTTGACGATCTAGACGCGGGCAAGCTTGGCGTGGTGGTTGGCGAGCAGATGCGACTAGGCGACGCGACAAGTTCCTTGATGGTATTGGTATAGCGCCATGGCAAACTGCCTTCTCGCGTATGACAACGATATACTCACCGGCACCCTTGCCGCCGGCAGCGAACAAACCGGCCTCACGGTTGGCAACTTGCAGTCACCGCACGGCAGCGCGGCCTTTGCGTGGCGCACCGCGGCAGGCGTGCTCACTGGCGCAGGTGGTGCGTGGTTCACAATTGATTCGGGCAGCACCGCAAACGCATGGCGGGTGTTCGCTCTCGCGCGAACGAACCTCACCACCTCGGCCACCGTGCGGTGGCGTGTGGGCACCACGCTGAGCGGCTCGGACGTGTACGATAGCGGCACCGTCTCGGCAGGTATCGTGGCGGGTGTCGGGCAGAGCGTGATCGCGGCAAGCGCAGCCGTCACGGGCAGGTATGCCAGGTGCGACATTTCCGACGCGGGGAATTCCGATAATTACATATCGGTGCCGCTATGTTTTGCCGGGCCTGCGTTTCAACCGGCTATCAACTACTCCCCCGAAAGCACATACGGCACGAACCGAGGCCGGCAGGTGGTGCGCACGCGCAGTGGCGGAAGCTACATAACCCCACTCTACACCGAGCGCGCATGGTCCCTGTCATTCGGCGCCATCACCGCGGCGGAACTCACCGCGCAGGCGATACCCGGCGACCTCGCCGCGGCCGATGGGCGGAACTGCCTTTTCGTCCCCGACCCGCTGAGCAGCGCGCGGCATAGCGATTCGGTTTTCGGCCCGATGGAATCAACGGCCGAGTTTGGATACGTCACGCTCGACGGCGCGCGCCGCAGTTGGCGCCTGCGCATCACTGAGAGGCTTTAGCGCATGATTCGCAACATGGTCAAAATGAGTTGCGCGGCGCCAGGCACGGGAACAACCGTCACGCTCTCAACCGCACAGCCGGGCTATTCATCGTTTGACGGCTTCGGCAATGCGGCGGCCGTCTATTACATGCTCACCGATGGCACGAACTCGGAGCTACAGGCGGGCACCGTCACAGTTGGCAGCCCTAGCACGCTGAGCCGGGGCACCCCAATCTGGAACTCGGCTAACTCTGGCGTGCGCCTGAATTTCAGCGGCACCACCACCGTTTACAACGTGCTGCCGGCTGAGCGCGCGATGTATGCCGACGCGTCCAGCGTGTGGCAGGCGCAGGGCCGGCGCGTTGCAAACGTCGCGGACGGCGCGACTGCGACCGATGCGGCGCCGCTGAATCAGGTAGCGTGGCGCAAGATTTCCACGACACAGTTTGCGACTACAACGGCAGGCGTCATCTTCACCCTTCCTGCCGCATTCCGCCGGTTCCGCATTGACTACGTTGTGGTCACGGCGGTTGCGCAGGCGGCCTATATGCAGTTATCGACGGATGGCGGCAGCACATACAAAGCCGGCGCCTCGGATTACAACTACATCGCGGCATCCGCGCGCGCCGCATCCGTGGGAAACGCGGGCGGCGCGGAAGCGTGGGTGCGGCTGAGCGATGCTGCGTATGCAAGCGGCGTGGTGATTCATGGCTCGGTTGAGTGGGATGCAAACCTGAATTACGGGACGGCCGACGCGTTCACCCTGATAACCGGCCCGGTTTTGGCGCGATGGGTGGGCGGCTTTTCGCCCGGCTTTGCCGGCGCTTCCAATGCGGCACGCGTGGGCGTTCTTAGCGGCAGCATGAGCAGCGGCATTGTTGCCCTCTCGGGGAATTACTAGCCATGCCGACGATGATTGTTGACGGTGCAGCGGTTGAGATTTCCCCCGAGGACGCGGCGGCCTTGCCGCAGGCTGCCTCGCCTCGGCCCCCGGCATCCGTCACGAACTTTCAGGCACGCGCGGTGCTGCGCTCGCAATTCCTTCCCGATGGCCGCAGCCTGCTAACGGCCGTGAACGAGAACCTTGCCGCCGCGCGCACGGCCGCGGCGAGCCTGCCCGAGAGCGACCCGCAGCGGCTTGCGGCCGATCTAGCCTGGCAGGCATGGGAACAAAGCAATGTGGTAGAGCGCGATTCCCAACTCGTGGTGCAGTTTGCCGCAATGTTTGGCCTGTCAGATGCGAGCCTAGATGCGCTTTTCATCGCGGCTGAGGCCGTGACTGCATAGGGGTTGCCGCGATGGGTTGGTTGGATGCGCTGCGCCAGGTGGTTGCCGAGTTCGCGGCCCCCGTGCTCATCACCGCGGCAACCGGCCTCGGCGGCTGGTTGCTCACGCTGCTGCCGGGGCCGCTGCGCGCGTGGCTGCAATCCGGCACGCATCAGCGGGACGTGGCGCTATTGCTCGGCGCCATGACGCGGCGGGCACTGGCGATCCAATCCGGTGCGGTGGCCACGGCCTCGCCACCCATGGACCTGGCAGCCTATGCGCGCACCGCGCTGCCCGAGGTGCTTGCGAAGTTGGCCCCGAGTGATGAGGCGCTGCGGACCATCGCGCTTGCGGCCCTCACCCGCGCTGCGGCAGAGACGGCAAGCAACGCGCCGCGTGCGCCTGGCCTTCCTGTCCCGTAGGCTGGCGCCTGGCATGCTTGGCCATCGGCGCTTAGGCTCAGCAATGCCCTTGCAGAAACCCATTGAGCGGTTGCAGGACATAACGGCCGGCATGCCGGCATCGGCTCGGATGGCCTGCACCCTCGGGCTTGTGGCGGTTGCAGGCGCCGCGCGCTATTCGCTTTCCCCGTGGTTTCCCGAGGGCGGGCTGCCGTTCCTGCCCTTCTTTCCTGCGATCATGGCGGCCTCGGCGCTATTCGCACGCGGCAGCGGCTACCTAGCGACGGCGGCAAGCGCGATGCTCGCCACGCTCTTTATCCCCCCACTCGGCTGCATTGCCATCACGGGCGCGCACAACATTTTTGCGCTCGGGCTTTTCGTGGTCAGCGGCCTTGTATCGGCCCTCACGATTGAGACGCTGCACCATGCGCTAATCGGGCAGCGCGCGGCCATGGCGATGCGCGACACGGCAGAGGCCGGCAGGCAATTGCTGCTAGACGAATTCCGGCACCGAACACGGAACGATTTGCAGAATCTATGTGCCCTGCTGCTGCTGCGCGCGCGCTCTGCGCCGGCCGAGGCGCGCGAGGCACTGCGGGAGGGGGCGGCGCACTGCTACAGCCTGGCGCGCGTCCATACGCGAATTGCGGGGGCTGCGGCGCACGACAACGCGGCCATGATCGACACGGCCAATTTCTTGCGCGGCCTCTGCCACGACCTCAAAGCCGGCGCCGCGGGCAACGGGCTGCGGCCGGTGGCCATGGTGTGCGAGGCTGAGTCGCATTGGCTCTCGACCGAGCGCGCGGTTCACCTCGGGCAGATTGTGAACGAGTGCGTGGCCAATGCGCTGAAATACGCATTCCCGGCTGAGATGGGCGGCACCATCACCGTGCGTTTCGTGCGGCAGGCCGATGCCTTTGCCCTCAGCGTGCGGGATGATGGCATCGGCATTGCCGAGGCCGGGCAGGTGCATGCAGCGGACACCCTACCAGGTGCCCCGCGCGATCCCGCGGGCGGCGGCCTCGGCACCCGGCTGCTGCGCGCGCTGGCGGCGCAGTTGCGGGGCACGTTCACCCGGCAGGCAGCCGATGCCGGGGGCACGCTCTGCTGCCTGAGGTTCCCCGCCGCTGAGCCTGGCGACCCGCGCTAGTGCTGCACCGGCCCGGCAGCGCGGCCGGCGCTCAGCGAATCCATGATCTTGCCCAACGCCTCCCCCATGGTTTCAAGGGTGGCGCGGTTAAAGGTTGGATCGCGCTCAAGGAAAATCGCCAGGGCACCCATGAGCATGATTGCTGCCCCCTTATCGGTTTTCCCATAGGCTTCCAGCGTGCGCACTAGGGCCGCGGCCTCATCCATGTTCGCGGAATCCGGCTCGTGCGGCGGCGGCGGCCCGAGGTTGAGCCTGCCGCGGCGCTTCACCGCTCCCCCTCCCCTTCCGGCGCGACTAAATCCTCAGCCTCGGCATCGGCAATGAGGGCATGCAGGCTGGCGACCGTGTACGGGTGCGTGCCCGCAGCAATGAGCGCATCGCGCAGGCAGCGCGCGGCCCGCACGAGTTCCTGCGCCGCGATTTCCAGCGGCGGCGCCGCATCAACCTTGCGCTTGCGCGTGCTCATGCCCGACCTGCCAGGCGACGGGCCGCGGCTGCCTCGCGCTTGCGCTCATTGGCCAGGCGCAGGGCCTCGGGCTGCTGCCCCCGCGGCCGGCTGCCGCGCACGGCGCGCAGGGCCTCCCCGACGCTGGCGCGCGCCAGGGCCAGGGCATCGCGGGCATGCGCCTCGGGCAGCCTGAGGCCGGCGGCCGTCGCCATTGCGGCCTGCCCCTGCATGAGCGCGGCCAACTCCCCCACGCTCTCAATCGGCAGCGCAAAGCCTATGGCCTCGGGCTGCCCTGCCGGGCGCTCGGCGGGCGGGGTGAACATCGGCCCCGCGGTATCCCTCTCGCGCATCTGCCGGAAGGCGCGGGCGGCGAATGAGGCCATAGATTCCCCGCGGGCGTTGGCGTGCGCGATGGCGCGGTCCCATTCGGCCCGGTCCATGCTCTTGATCATCTTATCCTGCTTGGGTGTGTGATCGCTCACAGGGCAGCCCTTTCCGGCCTGAGGTTAGCCCCAAGTTAGCCCTCCCGCGGGGGCTTTTACCATCCTGCGAATGCCCGAAAGCCTCTACCACAGGTTGTTTCGCGCGCTCACGATTCAGCGATTGCGGCAAGTTGGGCCTCACGGTATGGTGAGGGAGCGTCGCCAACGTGGCGACCGCTGAGGCACAACCCCATGCCCGACGGAAGCGCGCTCCCCCTCGCCTATCTCACCCCCGCCCTGCTGCGAGCAGTGGCCCCCGCCTGCGCCGATCCGGCCGGGTGGGTTGAGCCTCTGCGCGCGGCCTGCCTGCGTTTCGAGGTGAACACCCCGGCGCGGCTGGCCGCGTTCGTGGCGCAAATCGCGCACGAATCTGCCGACCTCAACACGCTGAGTGAAAATCTGAATTACAGCGTGGCGGGCCTGCGCGCGACGTTCCCCGGCCGCGTGCCGCAGTGGCTTGCTGAGCGCATCGGCCGCGCGCCAGGCCGCAAGGCAGACGAGTACGCGATTGCCGAGGCCGCTTACGGGCACAGGCTCGGCAATGACTACAGCGGCGATGGCTACAAGTACCGCGGGGCCGGGCTGCTTCAGGTGACGGGCTTTGCCAACCATGATGCGGTTGCGCAGGTTTTCGACCTGGCCACCGAGGAAGTGCCGGATTGGCTGCGCACCCGAGAGGGCGCGGCACTCGGCGCCGCATCGTGGTGGCAGAAAGCCGGGTGCAATGCGCTCGCGGACGCGCAGGCCATCCGCGCCATCTCTAAGCGGGTGAACGGTGGCGAGAACGGGCTAGAAGATCGCACCGCACGCTACCTCACCGCGCGCCGGGTGCTCGGGCTATGAGCGCGCGCAGAACTCTCCTGGCGGCGGCGGCGCTTGCCCTCAGCCTGGCAGCGCCGGCCGCGGCCGTGGTGCCGGGTGCCATGCGGCTGCCTGCCGACATGCGCGCGCGGTATGGCCTCGCGTCCTATTACTGCTGCGCGTTTGAGGGGAGGCGCGCAGCCGATGGCAGCATCTTTCGTGCGCAGGAGATGACGGCCGCGAGCCGGACGCTGCCCTTTGGCCTACGCGTGCGCGTGACGAATTTGCGCAACGGCCTGCGGGTGGTGGTGCGCATCACCGACCGCGGCCCGTTTGCCGATCCGGCGCACCGCATCATCGACCTGAGCCGAGGCGCCGCGCGTGCGATCGGCGGCGAGGCAATGGGCATCTTCCCCGTTGAGGTGCTGCCGCTGCCCTGAGGAATGGTGGTGCGCAACCACACACTGCGCTAGGCTCGCGGCCTGCGCGATGGCTTTGCCTCTCGTGGGTTGCAGCACACCACTTAGGCCTGCCGGGAAACTGGCAGGCCTTTTCTTTGCCGGGCCGCTAGTGCTTCGGCCCCTGCCGTGCGGCGTATTCGTCTGCCATGGCCTGCACATGCCAGCCTAGATGCCGCATGGCCTTGCCCTGCGCCTCACCGCGCCATGGGAAATGCAGCAGTTCCTCGGCAAAGGCCCCGGCATCCGAGGCCGGCAGCATCGTGCCGATGCCCCCAACTTCCATTAGCAGAACATCAACCCCGGCCGCGGTGGCAATGGACATATTCACCTCGGCCCCCTCGGCGGCAGCCCGATAGGCTGCAAGGAACGCATGCATGCCCGTGGGGCCGAGCGTCACCACCACCTGCCGCGGCGCCTCACTCTCACCCTTCGGCATCGGTGCCCCTCTCGTGCCTGGCGCGCGTGGATTCTACAAGCGCGCGGCCCTCGGCTATGCGTTGCTGCGCATCGGCAAGCACCCGCTCAACCCGCATGGCGGCGGCGGCATCCAACCCATGCGCCACCCCGGCCAGGTAGGTTGCTGCCCAATCCTCACCGTGGGTGCGCATGTGCGCATGCCAGGTGGCCACGCGCAGCGCCGCGGCGCCGCTGAGTTCCACCCGAGCACCCGCGGGGCCAATGATGGCAATTCGGCCCTCCCCGATGTGGTCTAGCCGCATGTGCCGGCTCATGGTGCCGCGTGCCCGTTCACCTGCCCGGCCTTGCGCGAGCGGTGAGGCCGCGGGCCTTCCGCGCGCTTGGCGGCCCGCGCCGCGCGGGCCTTCACGAGTACCGCGGCCTTCATGGCGAGATATTCGGGCGTGTCGGGAATGCGATAGCCGCCGGAATCATAGCGGAACACCCCCGGCACTGGCGCGGGCTTGCCCGGCGGGTGCCAGTCGGGATGCCCTGGCGTGCCCTCGGCATACTTCTGCGCGGCCTTGGCTGCGGCAGGCGAGCGCGCGGCTGGCACGGCTGGGACGGCTGGCGCGGCCTCAGGCGTGCTCACCCCTTCCAATAGCAGGCCATAGCGTGCGGCCAGGCTGCGGCTTTCGCCCACCTCGGCAGGCGCTTGCTGCTCGGGTGCTGGCAGGGCGGGGTGCGTCATCCGGCGCGCGGCCTGCACACCGAACCTGGCGGCGCAGGTGGTGGTGCAAAATGGTGCCCACGGGGCACTATAAGTGCCGTCCCAAATATGCAGCGTTTGCACGATTTCGCGCCGGCCATTGACCGTGGCGGCATAGGGCCGGCTGCGCCGCACCACCTCCCCCGGAAAGTGCCAGATCGCATCCTTTGACCCATCCGGCACGATGCCGCGCACCTCGCGCACGCGCAGCGGGAGGGGGTTGCGGCACACCGGACAGAACGCGCGCTCACGCGGCATAGGCGCCACCTGTCATCAGAGCGTTGGAGCGCAGCACCTTGGCGATGCGGTCATCGCTGCGCGCGCGTTGCTCTAGCGCGGTGATGGCATCGGCAAAGGCGGCTGACTCTGAGGTGAACGGCCCGACCTCGGCAGTTTCGGCCCGGCCCCCGCGCGCCTGCAGATACCAATACCAACCGCAGAAACTCGGCAGCATGCCGGGGGCGCGATCCTCATTCCAGCCGCGGATGGTTTCACGCTTTGCGCGAAAGACCACGATTCCTAACTTGTCGGCGGCCACATAGACCGAACCCGGCAAAACACTCATTCGGGGATTCCCTCTCAGCCGTCATAGGCGACGGCATACAAGCGCGCGGCTTACCAATATGGCGACCGCGGCCATAGTCACGGGCACGCGATGGGCAGGGCAGCCCGAGGGCTAACCTGCGCCGGAAAAGGGCTAACCCTGAGGCCCGGCAAGGGGTTTCGAGGGCAGCCCTGTGGCCGAGGCTAGGCCCCGGCCGGCGCCACCGGGGCAGGCCAATCCGGCTAGGCCGTGGGCTGTTCTGGCGCGGCCTCGGCTGGCGCCTCACCTGCCGGCGCCTCCTGCTCTGCCTGCGCTTCCATGTCCAAGGCCTCGGCGTCGCGCAGCGCATTCAGCCGGGCCTCAATCCGGCGCTCGACCTCCCGCACTTCCTTTGGGTGCAGGGCCGCTATACTCCCGAAACTCGGCCCGTTTTCTGAACGCCATAGGCGCAGGGCGGCGGCGCTCTCTGCCTTGCTCAACTGCTGCTCGGCCGCGCGCTGCCAAAGCACGATCGCCGCGGCGCCGGATTTCGCACCCTTGCGGATTTCGACCAGGCGGCCGTCAAGGTAGAGCAGCGGCAGACCTTCCTCAGCGGGAGGCGCGGCCGGGTGCTCGACCTCGCGGCCCTGCAGGTGCGCGGCGTGCTCTGCCAGGCTGCCAGGCGCGGCGTTCACCGGCCCGCGGTTCTGCTCCTGCTCTGCCAGGTTGGGCACATCGCGCACCTCGCGCGGCGTGTCGCGCAGTTCCTCAGCGATGGCGATGCCGCGCAGGGCATCGGGGAACAAGTCACGCATGGCCCATGACCTGGCGCGCATCATCATCATGCGCTCGGGATAATCGGACCACGGCCCGGCCTTGCCCCACAGCTTGGCGCGCTTCGCATCGGCAACCGAGAACTCGCGCCGCACCGGCTCCCGGCCCTGCCGGGTGAGCACGCAGAACCCGTGCCGGGCCTCCCCCTCCCCTTCCGTGCCCTCGCGCAAATCAACGAAGTGCGGATGCCCCTGCACCACGGCCAGGGCACCGTCACCCCATAGCCCCGGCCGCTTGCCGATCACCGCGATAGACTGCAGCGCGGCCATCGGGGAAAGCCCGACCTCGGCGCCCATCTGCAGCGCGATGAACACGTTGCCCGGCCTTTGCTGGTAGCAGTCGGGCACCATGCTGCTATCGGCAAGCATCTCGCTTAGGCGCATGGCCTCATCAATCGTGCGCGGCGCGGCGATCCCGCGGCGCTCGCTGTATGGCGCTAGTGCATTCATTGGCCGAGGCCCTTCCTCTGAGTGATGCGAATCGTATGCGGCCCCCGCACGTGGCGCGCGCCAGGCACCGGGCCGTGCTTCAAAGCGGCGCCGATGCGTGCCTTGTCGGGTTCGGGTTCCACGTGGCGCCAGAACGGCTCGGGCAGCAGGCCCGGCTCGGGCACCTCAACCCGCTCTGCCCCGGCTGCAGATTCGACGTTGTGGAACTCCAAAGGAAAAACCAGCGTGCCCGTGCTCTGCAGCGCGGTGCCGATGGCATGGCGCAAGGCCTGCTCAGCAGCCTTGGCGGTGGCGCGCTCATGGCTGAAAATCTGCATGAGGTGCAGGATGCAGAGCGCCGCGGCCTCGGCTGCCATCACAGCATGCGCGCCGTGCGTCGCGGCACTGTCAAAGCAGTTGGAACGGGTGGCGCTGAGGGTGTGCGCATCTAGCGCGGCACACTGGCGCTGCATCTCCTGCAGCAGTGCGGTGATGCGGCCCATGTCCGGCCGCGGAACCGGCACCTCACCGATCGAGGCCTTCAATGCAAATTCCTCATCGGGCGGTGGCAGCGGCGGCGCGTTCATGCAGGCCTCACATGGAAAGGGCACGGCCCCTGCGAGCCGTGCCCCCGACGCTGAGCCTGGCGCCGTCTAGTGGCGCGCGGCCGGTTCCCTCAGGCCCACCGGCACCGGCTGCGCCTCAATTTCCGCCTGCTCAGCGGCGATGGAATCGAGGATGGCAGCGACGCGGGAGGCAGACTCAGGGTTCGCACGCAGGGCAGCGGCAAGGGTGGCAATGTCAGTGCTGCGCATTCGGTTTGGCCTCTCGCATGTGCCGGGTGGTTCCACCTCGGCGGGGTTGCGGGCGCAGCCTATCGCCATAGTGGCGAGGCACGCAAGGCCGATTCGGCGCTAAGCGGCAGGTGAAACTTTTGCAGGGGAAATGTGCGGTTCCGCACATTCAGCCGCGCGCATTTCTCGCGTTCCGATCATCGCGCGGGCGTGTGAGTACCTCACCTACTTAGCCGGCGGCTGGCGCTTGCCTCATAGCTCGCTAACAAATATCCGAAACGTGCGGGGGCATGATCGTGCTGTGATTCACAGACCGCTTGCGCTTGACGGAATGCTAGAATGGGGCAGGTGCTTACACCCAAAGGGGTTGCAACCCCTGAGGGGCTACAAGGGGGCCGTGTATCGCAGGCCCTCGCTATGCACGTGCCGGGGCACCCCGCGAATTGTGCGGGGTGCGTAATGCTGCAGGTTGGTTGTGACGTTGCCGCTAGAGCAGGCGCACTAGCCGCTCTTTGTCCTCTGGCGAAATTACGTTTCGAGGCTTGGCTCGTTGAGGCTGCTCCGGCTCGGAACCTGGCGCTTGCTCGGGCAGGTATTTCGCTGCCTCAGGTATGAGCCGCAGGTTTGCGCTGAGCGGCCACCGCAGGCCGCTTGCGTCCCCTAGCAGGATGAACCGCGGATCAACGTCGTACAGCGTGCAGAACTTGGCCAGGGCATACGGATCGGCAACCCGTGTGCCGCGTTCATAGCGGAACCACGTGCCGCCATCGATTCCCAGACGGCGCGCGGTATCCACCTGCCGCGGCTCAACCAACCTGCGGGCAATGCGCAATCTCAGCGCCAACCCTGCTGCGTATTCCGCCTGACCTGGCGCGGCTTTTCTGCTTGGCATGATCCCACTTTTACCGAAACGGCGATGTAGGGGCTAGCCAAAACGGCGGGAATGTCAATCCCTCAGGCCGCACATATTGGCCTGGACCCCTCGCCATCGCGGCGATACCGTGCGCCGCATGGATCACGCCAAGATCATTGCCGACCTCGGCGGCTATTTGGCCGTCGCGCGCGAACTGCGCACCCCGCCGAACGTGGTTTGGCGGTGGGGCATCGTGCGCTGCATCCCGGCCCGGCGCTGGCCAATCATGGTGGCCATGGCCAAGCGCATGGGCCTGCCGCACATCACGGCCGATGCCCTGCTAGCCGGCTATGAGCCTGCCAGGCAACAGCACGCTGCCGACCTGGCGCGAATACGGGAGGCAGACCGCGCGCGGGTGGCGGCGTGACTGCCCGCGCGGTGCTCTGCGATCACGCCAGGCCGTTGGCCGCTGAGATTGATGCCCTCGGGCAGCCGGCGCCTGCGGTCTATTCCATCCACATTCCCGGCAAGCCCCTCGGCAAAGCGCGCTCGCGCAGCACCCGCGCCGGGCACCACTACACCCCGGCCGCAACCGAGAATGCCGAGGCTTGGGCGCGCGGCTGCATGCACGAGCAGTATCACGGGCCGCTGCTGAGCGGCGCCGTGGGTGTGATGGTTGATGCCGTGATGCCGGTTCCGCGCTCATGGTCAAAGCGTAAGCAGGCCGATGCGCTCACCGGCCGGCTGCGGCCAACCGGGAAACCGGATTGGGACAACATCGCCAAGCTCTACACGGACGCGGCCAAGGGCCTGCTCTGGCACGACGACTCGCAGGTGGTGGTTGCCACCGTTTCCAAACGCTACGGCGCGGCACCGCACGTGCTGCTGCGCATCCAATCCATTGCAGATGAGGCGACGGCATGAGGGATTCTGCCAAACCGGCGCGCGCGCCATCAACCCAAGCTCGGCGCGGCCCCAAGCGCACCCGGCCATGGGAGCAGGTGCTTGACCGTTGGGCCGCGGGGGAACGCAGCCCGGAGATTTCCCGCGCGCTCAACATCGACCAATCGGCCGTTACGCAGATTGTGTTCTGCGCGCGCAAGCTTGGCGATCCGCGGGCGGTGCGGCGCAAGGCCCCCACCGGGCAGCCTGGCACGGGCAGCGTGGTTGATGGGCAGTGGGTGGCCTATTGGGCCGATCCCCGGCAACTGCCGCTGCCGTTGAGGAAGGCCAAGGCCTCGGGCGCGGGCCGTGCGCCGTGACCCTGCAAACATGCTCATGCGGGCAGGTGTTCGTGCATGTGCCCGTGCGCGGTGCGGCCTGGGAAGGCACGTGCCTGCCGTGTCTCTTTCAGCGAGCCGAATCGGCACGAACCGGGAACGGGCAAAGAACCTCAGCCGGGGTGGCGATTGCCTCTGGCGCTGAGGCAGGAAATGGGCCGAACATAGAAAACCCGCCGCGGCTACGAACCGCGGCGGGCGAAGGCACATTCACTAGGACAGTTCCCACTATGGCGACGATCGGAACCGCGGGCAAGCCCCGCGTGCGGGTTCTTGCGCACTCGCAACGCATCACCTCGGCTGAGGGGGTGCGGGCATGAGCGGCGTTCCTTTCAGCGACAACGACACGGTGCAGGAGCGGCGCGCGCTCAAGGCCCTAGATCGGTTCATCCGAAACCATGCGGCAGACCTGGCGGCAATCGCGGGGTGGGGTGACGGCCGCGGGGGATGGATCGGGCACACGATTGCCGACGCGGTGCTAGGCCCCCCGGTGCCCAAGGCGCCAAACCCGGAAAAGGGAAGGACAATATCGGCGGCCGTGCGGCGCCGCGTGATGGAACGCGACCGCTACCGATGCGTGCGATGCGAATCGCATGAGGCGCTGCGTATCGACCACGTACACCCGTGGTCGCGCGGCGGCACAAACGACGAATCGAACCTGCAAACCCTCTGCCACCCGTGCAACCAGGCCAAGGGTGCGCGTATCGAGGGGGCCGGCGCATGAGCAACGCAGCCCTCAACCGCGCATTCGCCATGACGCATCACCCCAAGGGCGGGCGGATCAAGCTTGCGGAAAAATCGGCTCTCGTTGTCCTAGCCGACACCTCCCGCGATGGGCTGCGGGCCTGGCGCAGCGTGGCCAGCATTGCGGCGCGCGGATCAATGAGCGTGCGCACCGCGCAAGCGGCCCTCAGGGGGCTAGAGGCCGGGGGCACCATCACCCCCGAGAGCGCCACGGGCAAAGTTACAACGTGGGTTCTCAACCTGCCGGCCGCTGCCGAGGCCGCGCAGCCCGAGGGCGTGAACGGGCACCATCACCCCGCAGCGAAGCCCCCCGCGGCTGCACCCCCGCAGATTTCGCACCCCGCAGAATCTGCAAGTACCCCCGCAGAATCTGCACAAACCCCCGCAGATTTCGCACCCAAACCCTATAACCAAGACTCTAACCCAAAGACTCTCCCCCCTAACCCCCCGAGGGGGGAGGGGCCGGAAGGCTTCGAGTCATTTTGGAAGAAGTATCCGAACCTCAGCAGCCGGCACGATGCCGAGCGAGCCTGGCGCCGGGCGGTGCGGCAGGGGGCGGCCCCTCAGGACATCATTGACGGGCTAGAGATCGCGCTGGTTGATGGCCTGCTAGACCCACGGGAGGGCGGGCGGTTTGCCGGCCCGGCCTCGGCATGGCTGCGCGGCCGGCGCTGGTTGGACTGCGACGAACACTTCCGGCGCATCAACGAGCAATACGCGGCCGTGCTCGCGGCTCGCGCTCAGCCCGTGACCGAGCACTAGCCATGGACGCAACGGCATGGCTGCGGCTTGTGGGGGCGTACACCCCCGAACCGCTACACGGCCCCAAGCTTGCCCGGCTTGCGGCGTTCGGCCCGCGCTTCGATGCCGAGTTCCCGGCACGGGCGTTCACCACGGACACGGCGCGCAAGGTGGCCAGGGCACTGCCGGACACGCTGCCCGGCTATGATGCGATTGCGGGCGCGCTGCGGTTCGCCATGCCTGCCGAGGCGCAGCAGGCGGCCCCGGCCATCCCGACTGAGCGGCCACGGTTCGGCATGGAGTTCGTCACCCGGCGGCTGCGCGAGGGTGGCGACCCGGCGCACCTGCTCAGCTTGGTTCGGACCTATGACAGCCCCGAGGTGGTGCGGGAGGTGATGGCGACGCACTTCCCCGATGCGCTGCGAGCCGAGGAAGCGCGCGCGGCTGAGGTGGCGCGGGACAAGGCGAAGGCTGCGGCGGCACTCGCGGCGGCGGTGGGCAACGCTTGGCGCGCGCCTCCCCTGCATGCTGGCCCGAGCGGCGCGGCGCCACCCCCGCCACCACCGCCACCCGAGCGACCGGCGCCACGCCTGGCCGAGCAACTGCGCCGGCTGGAAGTTGAGGCGGCGAGCAACGATCCCCCACCCAATGCCGCGGCGCGCATCGCAGCCCTGCGGCAGCGACTCGCGCAGGAGGCGCCGGCATGACTGAGCTAGCGTTGCCATGGGGCCTCGCACCCGACGGCAGGCTTGTGCGCGTGGCCACCGTGCCGAGCGGCAAGGCCTGCGACGTGGTTTGCCCCGGCTGCGGCGGCGGCCTCGTGGCAAAAAAGGGCGGCATCATCCGGCACCACTTCGCCCACCTGGCAGAGGCCGGCTGCGGCGGCGGCGCGCTAGAGTCCACGCTGCATCGCCTCGGCAAGCAACTCGTGGCCGATAACTGCGGCCTGCACTTGCCCGAGGTGGTGGCCGAGGTGGAGCACTGGCGCAAGCCGCTGGCCAAGCCGCAGGCGTTTGAGGCTGAGCGCAGCGAGATTGAGGCGGCGCTAGGCCCCTACCGCTGCGATGTGATGCTTTGGGCGGGCGGCTACCGGCTGGCGGTGGAAATCACCGTCACCCACCCCTGCACGCCCGAGAAAATCGAGGCGTTCCGGGCAGCGGGCGTTGATGCGGTGGAACTCGACCTCAGCCGGCTGCGGTGGGATGACCTCGGGCCAGGCGCCGGCAAGCTTGTGCTGCGCGATGCGCCGCGGCGTTGGCTGCACAACGCCAGGGCTGAGGCAGAGCGCGCGAGCATGGCGGCATACATCGCCAGGAAGCGTGCCGAGGAAGCGCGCGAGCAGGCCCGGCTAGCCGATGAGGCGCGGCGGGTTCGGGCAGAGCGCGAGGCCCGGCATGCGTGGCACGCAACGAATGCGCAATGGCTGGCGACCTACGGGCTAATGCTTGAGGACCGCAGCGAACCCCAATGGATGGTTGCGGATCGCCGCGGCTCAATGTGGCGCAACAATCTTCGGGCCGCTGCGTGGTTTTGGCTTGGCGCCGACGCGGCGGCGGCATGGCTCAGCACCCCACCACCCGGCTTGCCGCATTCGGTGGAGTCCCAACCGGCATGGCCATCGCGGCAGGAAGTGCAGGCCCTTTGGGTGCAACTCTACCTTGCCCGGCCGGACAAAGAGCAGGAGCGCGCAGCATGACGAACCCCGAGGTGCGTACTTCCGTGTTCAGCCAGGATGCGCTTGCCGTGGTGCTGGGCAACGCGATGTTCCCGCACTCGCCAGATGCGCCGATCACGCGGGAGAACCTGCCGGACCTGCCCGACGATTTGCGCGAGTGCCTGTTTTCGATGGCGGACGCGGCCATGGAGTATCTTGCCGCGTGCTTCAACGCCAACGGCCAGGCGGCCGAAATCGTGCGCGTGCCCCCGGCCTCGGGGCGGCAGCAGTGAGGCGCCGGCCGCGGGGTGAGTGCGGCAAGCGGGTGGCCGCGGCACTCCACCGGTCGATGTTCACTCCGATTCCCGCGGCGCAGATTGCCGGGCCGGCGCAGCCCGAGGCGCACCCGCGGCCACCCCCGCCCGACGATCGGCAACCGGACTCGCCCGGCTATCCGGTGGAACCGATGGGGGATGCGGAGTGATCGCGGGCATCGCCACAAGTGTAAAAACCTTTGACCTTGCAGCAATGCAGGCGCCAACGGTTGCGGGCAGGGCGGGTGATGATTTCACCCTGTCCTGCGGGAGCTATTCGGGGCTGCGCTGGTATTGCGCCGAAACCGGCCCCGGCCGCGAAAGCCTCGCGCACCATCGCCTGCAGCATCTCGGGTTTGCCACGTTCCTCCCGCTGTGCATCCGCGAGGTGCGGCACGCGCGGAAAATCGAGGTGGTGCAGAGGCCGCTATTCCCGCGCTACCTGTTCATCCGGTTTGACGTTGGCGCCGAGGCCTGGCGCCGGGCCTATGCCGCGCAGTGCGTGCGCATCCATGGCACCACGCCTGAGCGGCCCACGGCGCTGCCGGCCGGCATGGTGGAACGCTGGCAGGCTGAGGGATGGGACCGACCCATTGCCCGCGACCTCGGGCCGGAACTCATCGCGGCAGGGGCAACCGTGGCCATTGGCGCCGGCCCGTTCTGCGATCGGCGGGGGATTTGCTTATGGGACGATGGCACCCGCTGCGCCGTGCTGCTGAGCGTCATGGGCCGGCAGGTGCCCACCACGCTGCCGCGTGAGCAGGTGGCGCGGGCATGATCGGCAAGGCGGTGCCACCCGACCTAGAGGTTGCCCGCATCGTGCTTTGGCGTGATGAGGTAAACCGCGGCTGGCGCATCGCCTGGGATGAACGGCAGTACGGTGGCGCGTGGGTGCGGCGATGGCTGCCCGTCCCCATCAACCTGGCAACCGCGCTGCTGAGCGATGACACGGCGGCGCATTGGTACATCGCAGGCGCTCGGGCGCAGCGCGAGGCCTCGGCATGATGGATGCGCTGCAGATCATCGGGCTTTTGGCTGCCGTGCTGCTGCTCCTGGCGCTCTGGCGCGCGAGGTGATGCCATTCCGACGCGGCCCCCGCAGCACCACCCGGCAGGCTACAAGCCGGCGCCACGCAAGCGGCCTGAGGCGCGCGTCGCGTTCTACGGCACCGCGGCCTGGCGGAAGTTGGCGGCGGCGGTGATTGCACGGGACGGCGGGCAATGCCGCTACTGCGGCAAGCTTGGCGCCACGGTTGCGCACCACCTGCTAGAGCGGCGCAACGGCGGCACCGACCACCCTAGCAACCTGGCAGCCGTGCATGCGGCCTGCCATGCGAAGATGCACCCCGAAAAGGGCCGCAGGTGATGACCCTCTCAGCGGCCGAGATTTTGGGCCTCGGCAACATGCGCGGCGAGGTGCTGCGCATCCCGCATGATGGCGTGTTGTGCGTTCACCTGGCCGGCAGCACCACTGGCGAGGCACGGCAGGCGCTAGGCTATGCCCTTTCGCGGCTGGCAGAGCATTGGGACGTGTCCCCGTCGCGCGTGGTGGTGCTTGAACACGGCCTCACCCTGCAGGCGCTCAGCGATGCCGAGTTGGCGCGCATCGGCCTGCGGCGCATGGGCGGGAACGATGCCCCACCTTGAACCCCTGGCCGAACTTTTCCGACTGGCCTTCCTGCGCGGTGCGGAGTGCGAGGCCGAACTGCGCGGCGGCGCTTCGGTGCTCACCTCGGCTGAGGATGCCGAGGATGCCTGGCAGCTAGCGGTGCAGGAAGCGCGCGCCGCAGCCGACGAACCCGAACCGCGGCAATGAACCCCCTGCCCCGCTAGACACCTCCCCCTAGCGGGTTGCGGGCCTGCCTCAGCCCTCTGCGCACTGCGCCTGCCCGGCCGTGTGCATCCTGAGGCAGTGCCCACCCCTCCCCGTCGAATGCGAGAGCGACGGGATAGCCGGCCCTCGGCTGCTGTGTCGGGAAACTCAGCAGCCGAGGCGCGCGGCCCATCGTGAGGCAGGCCATGGATGATCCGGGGTGGGCACGTGCGCTGCTCGGGATGGCGGGTGCTGCCCTGCTTGGCCTCGGGTTCGGTGCGCTCTTTGCGGCCCTAGTGCTCACCTAGCCCGTGCCCCTGCGCAGCCTGGCAGGCCTGGCGTTCGTGGTGCTGGCCATCGTGGCGCTTGCTGCCGAGGCCATGGGGTTGGCGTGGCTGGCGTGGTGGGCGATGAGGTGAGGCCATGAGCGACACGAGAGCCGAGGGCCTGCGCCTGACCTATGACCATGCACGGCGCGAGTGGGTGCGCCTGGACTCGGGGGCCGTTGTGCTGGCCTGCCGAGGCTGCGGCCGGCTAGTGGCAGGGCACCCCGTTTCCGATCCTGACTACTGCCAGGCCTGCGCAGGTGCTCGGGCGCCGATGCGGGCAGGTGACTAGCGCCAGGACGAGGCTACAGGCCTGCCACCTGCCGACCCTCCCGATGCCCTAGCCCGAGGCGCAGGCGCCGTGTGCGGCCATCCTGGCGCAGCGGCGAGGCATGCCAGGCGCTAGGGCGTGGCGCTACGGCCAGGCGGCCAAGGCTCTGCGGCGGCTGCCTGCAGCATGGACAGGATGACCACCACCTCACCCGGCGGGCCGATCTCAGCCCATCGGCGCACGCTGCGGGCTACGTCCCTGGCAGGGTGGCCGTGTTGGGTGAGCAGACGGGCAAAGGCCGCCTGGGTCATCCCCAAGGCGGCCAGTGCAGAGCGGAAGGCTTCGGCGCTCATGGCAGGATCACGTGCCCCATGTTGTCACGGTCCACCACGTACCGGCGCTTGTTGCTGTAAGGGGCCTCGGGCTTGTGGGTGGCGGCGATCGCGTCGCGCTTGCTGGCATAGGTGCGATACTTGAACGTGCAGCCCTTGGCGATCGTGTTGGTTTCGGTAACGACAATCCAACGGTTGGTGAAGCGGGGCATGGTGTGGTTCCTGGCGGCCGGGCCTCATTGCCCTTGCCGATGACCCTTTATAGGCGCCAAACGCCTAGGCGCGCAACGCCTATCTTGTGACGATAGCGTGAGGGTGCCGGGCCGCGGCTATGCCCCGATGACCCCTCAGGGGCAGTGCTGCCAGGTGCCCCACGCACCCGGCGAGGCTAACCCCTGAGGCCCCCGCAGCCCGGCCCGCATGGGCTACCCAAGGCATGTGCGGCCGTCAAACAACCCGGTGGCGTATCGCAGGCCTCAGCCTGGCCCCTGCCTACGCCGCTGCGGCGTGCGCACGGCCCCGCGACTGGTGCAGGGCGCGCTTCACCAGTCGCTAGCGGTTGATAAGGGGTGGGGGCGGGGTAAAAGTTGAGGCGAATGAGGGCTGCGAC
>Ga0308173_10000044_pt1 | contig 40945 bp, 48 predicted proteins | sample PhyPR1_FD_203716 | JGI IMG/M metagenome (GOLD analysis project Ga0308173, IMG submission 203716) | Soil microbial communities from UC Gill Tract Community Farm, Albany, California, United States - DLSLS.P.R1 | ecosystem: Environmental > Terrestrial > Soil > Agricultural land | place: USA... | reverse complement strand
TAGCTCTCGCCGTTCGGCTGCACGCCATGCGTCATCTCCCGCGTCGGTTCCACGTGATGGTGATGCACCTTGCAGCTCTGGTCGGCGCACACGTAGCGCAGCTTGCCCTGGTCCGGGCCGTCGGTGGCGATGGCCTGCACCGTCGCCGGGCACGCGCCCTTCTTCGACCCCACCCACTGCCCTTCCTTCACCGCCTTGTTCGCCACCACAACGGCGCGCGCCGTCTCGACGGCCTTGCCCTGCTGCAGCTTCACCGCGCTGGCGCGAATCTCGACCACCGGCTTTTCCAGCTTCTCGGTCGAGTGCTTGCTGGAGATCTTCAGCAGCGGCGAGCCCTGGTCCTTCGCCCGCGCCTGGGCGAGCAGCGTGAACGCCTTTTGCTTGTCCGCGAAGCAGGCTGGATCGACGCAGGTGTCTTCCACTGTTGTCAGGTCCGCGAACAGAGCGGCGTTGGCGCCGGTGCGCTTGGGGCAGGTGGTGCACGGGCCCGCGATCGGCAGCAGATCCGCATCGCCCAGATCCCACGGCACACCCTTGAGCTGCAGCAGGACGTGGTCGCGTATCCACTCGCCGAGTTCTACCGCAGTGGGGTTGACCAGGCGCCTCATGTGCTTCGCGTCAAAGCGCTGCATCCGCGTCGCGATCAGCTTCTCCGCGGGCATCTCTTTTCTGATCTCCCACTGCGCGATGCCTAGCAGGTAGACCAGTGCATTGATCTGGTCCTTCGCGGTCAGCCGTGCCAGAAGCAGCGCATGCCCCAAAGTCAGGTGGCCGGCCGCGAACAGTCCCTTCGCGTCAACCTCGAGCGTCAGCAGCTTCAAGCGCTGCTGCACATAGCCCAGCGTCTTGCCTGCCTTCTTGGCAACGTCTTCGGCAGTCGCACCGTGCGCCAGCAGCGCGCGATAGCCCTCGGCCTCTTCCACCGGATGCAGGTCGGCGCGCTGGAGGTTCTCGACCAGCTGCAGGTCCATCGCATCGCTGTCGCTCAGCCCGTCGTGCACGATGGCCGGAATCTCGCTGAGCCCCGCGGCCTGCGCCGCACGATAGCGCCGCTCGCCAGTGACGAGCTCGTAGTGCGCCGGCTCGTCTCTGCCGGAATCGGGTTCAGGCCATTCGTCGATGATCGATCGCACCAGGATCGGCACGGTGACGCCGCACTCGCGGATGCTGCCGGTCAGCTCCTCGAGCGCGGCCGGGTCGAAGTGCTTTCTCGGGTTCGTGGTGGATGGACGGATGGCGGAGAGGGGGATAGATTCAAAACTGCCGGGCTGAAGCTGGTTCATGGACAGGTTCCTTTCTTCGGTTCGGTTGTGGTTTTACGCAGCGCCGGTCGTTCTCCGCGATCGGCGCCGCGCCGTTTCAGGCCACTGTTTGTGCTGGCGCTTCCTGGGTTGTGACCTCACGCATACGGCGCATGCGGTCGCGGACGTCTTCCATATCTGCCTTCGGAATCGCCGCGATAACCGCTGCTATCTCTGCATCGCTATGCCGGGGCTCCACGGTTCGTCCGAGTTGCCGGCGCGGGCTGCGCACGATCACCGCGCGCGGGATGCCGGCGGCAATGTCCTCCTCGCGCTCCCGAAGCCACTGTGCCTTCCACGCGTCGATCTGCGTTACCGCCTTGCGGCCGGCGCGCAGACTGGTTTCGGAGCGCAGTTCCGCCTCGATCTCATGAGGCTCGGGAAAAAACGGCGCCCTCGCCCGGTCGCGTATGACCTTCGATAACGCGGCTGCGAACGGCTCGATCTTGTACCGCACTACCATCTCCTCCCACTCCGAGAGGTACATCTCCGTCGTAAGCGGGCCGAGCTCCTGCTTCGGATAACGGGCAATGGTCTGGTCCCAGAGGGCCTTGAGCTGCAATGCCGTATCGACGCTCAAACGCTGCGTCGGATGCAGCGTAAGACCGTTGAAGACGTTGTGCTGAAGCGCTGACGTGGAATCCCGGTCCAGTTCCCCGGCCCGCTGAATTTGGCGCAGGCTGTGCATTGGTTCCTCCATTCGGCTGTCGTGTCAGGTGTTCGGGCTTGATGCGGTACTCGCGCAATCGCATGAACTCGGCGACGTCCTTCAGGTACCGCCATTCGCTCTCGGGCACAGCGTGGGCAATGCCCTCGACGAAGTGCAGCACGGCGATCGCAGCATCCTGGGGCGAGGCTCGCGAGGACTCTGCCTCGGCCCGCACGGCCGCCAGCGTGGCGATGCGATCGGGGTAGGGGATGTCCTTGGCCGACCAGTTGCGCATGCGGGCTCGAGGATGCGCCAGGATGATCTGCGCCACAAACGGCTGCAGATCGGGCTCCTGATTCAAGGGCGGAGGTTCAGGTGGAGGGGCGGCGAATGCTTGGGGCATCGCAGTTGGCTGCTCGGCCGCAGGCTGCTCACGCGCGTTAACTCTCTCTGCATTTAAGGATGACGATGAAGGGCAATGCTCGGGCTGTGCTTGTGCAATGCTTGGAGCATGTTTCCAGCGGGAGCGGGCGGCCTTCGATGCCTTAGCCGAGGCGTTTCTCTGTTTTTCCGCGTATTCTGCCCGAATCAGCTCTAGCCGGGACTGGATCAGCTGGCCGTCGCGCATTGTGAAGAACGCCCGGAGCGCGTCCCATGCAATGCTCCAAGCATGCTCGGGCACACGCGCGATGCGACGAAGCCGCTCGGATTCGAGCGGCAGGGATCCATTCCTCCAGGCATGCATCAGCAGCAGCATGTAGGCGCCGGACTCCAGCGCATCCAGGTGAGTCGTGGCGGCGAGAAAATCGCCGATGTACAGCGGCATCCAGACATCAGGCTTCGGAGTCGTTCTCTTCAATGGACTCGTTCCTTTAGGTGTGCTTGGAGCATGCGCGTAGCTTTGCCGCGAGAGCAGCGGCGAAGCGGGTCAGGCAGGATTGTGTGTTGCAGACCGTGCCCTGGCGGTCTGCCCACTCGCATCCTTCGTCGCAAGCGCGATAGAAGGTGCAGCGGCAGTAACGGCAGTGGCCGGGGGTTGTGGCAGGCAGAGGGTTGTCGATCAGCTTCAACGCAGGCCCTCCATGTGTTGCCGGTAGGCGTTCTGCAGCGTGTCGAAGTTCTCGAAGCACTTGCCCTCGGACCAGCGCATCATGGCGGCGTACTCGGGGACGTGGGCGTCGATCTTCTCGGCCGCCGTCCACCAGTTCGCCGCGCTCGGCACCTCGATAACCGGCAAGCCGCATATCGGGCACTCCAGGCCGCTCACGCCATCAGCGTCCGACCGGGTAGAGGGCGCGGCGTCGCGCGGATGGCCGTGCCACTGGCATTGCTTTCCGAATGCATACGGTTGATCGTGCATCGTGTGTCCTCCTAGTTCCCGCGCCACCATTCGCGGCGGCGCCGCACATGCCCGACGAGCAGCTCGCCGAGCTCCCAGCCGAGTCCACGCCCGACGGCAGACCACAACAGCTCCGCGCAGAACTCAGGCATCGTGCAGCTCCACGCTCACGGCAACGGCGTCCTCGTCGAGGATCTCGATGAGCTGCGGATGGGCGCTGTCGCGCGCGATCAGGCCGCGCCATTCGAGATACTCGACCGCCTCCACGACGAGCTCTGCGATCTCGCCTTCGCAAGAGTCCAGGTCGAAGTGCACACAATCGTCGGGATCGGTCTGGTTCAGCGTGTGCACGTCGATTACGCTGCAGGCGTACTCATACGCGAGCGATCGCTCGATCGCGAGCATCTGCATCTCGGTCTTTGTGGCGCTGGGTGCAAACGTGCGGCAGGCGCCGCGGCCGGCGCTCATCCGAGCACCAGCGTGATGATGATGAGAACCATGACTGCGGCGCACGCGGCCTGGAAACGGCGCGTGCGCCGGCTATGGGCAAGCTTCGCCGCGTCGCCACGCGTGGGCTCGGTCTCCTCCCACTGTGGGAGCTTGGCGAAGTCCAAGGCACCGCGCTTCGGCTCAGGCCGGCCCTCGGCCCGGGTACCGGGCAGGTTGGCCAGGGCCGCGACGCCGCCGATCGACAGCAGCAGGCAGGCCGAGTCGGTGAGCGACCTGAGGTAGCAGGCCTCGCCGATGCCCAGTTCGCCGAGCATGGATCCCGACTCGTACCATGGCAGCCCGCGGGCGGCGGCGCTGAGGCGCAGGCCGCCCTTGAGCTGAGGGCTCCCGGGCGCGAAGCCAGATTCGATCAGCGAGGCTTCGATCTGCCGCGCACAATCCTTCGCTGCGTCGGCGAAGCAGCCGTTGCAAAACCGCTCGCCGGCAACGGGCGTATCGCAACCCGGTCCGGCACAGGTCCGCACCGTGTTCGGTGCGATAACAGGGATGTCTAGGAGGGGTATGTCCGAGGTAAGAGAGGAGTTTGTAATCACGGCCTGCTCGCTGATGGATTGTCTTCATCCTGCGATGATGACAATTTCACATCAGCGATTCAGTGTCAACTGCAAAGCTTCATCAATGGGTCGAGGAAGATACACCCTCAGATGTCAAGCTGATATTTTTCGACCCCGACTCCGAGGATCACGAGTGCCTGCTGATCGGAGCGAATCGAGGGATAGAGGGTGTTTTCGGGGATGAGTTCAAAGACGGGGTTGCCGTTCGCATCTGGCAGCCGCGCTGCATACCGCGCGATAACCGCTCGCGGATCGGCATTGCACTGTGCGACCACAAACTTCCCTGGAGCCGGGTCCGTCTCCGGATCTGCGATCAGGAAGTGGCCGGTCTTCAGGCTCGGAGCGTTGGCGTCATCCTCGATGATCACCGCGAACGCGCGGCGCGAGTGCTTTTTAAGCGACATAACATGCTGGATTGGTTCACGTGACTTTTCGTTGTCTTCAGCCGCAACACACTTGGCTGCGGTCGATTGGGCCCAAGCTGGAATGATTACCCCCTGTAGGATCACTGGTTCGTCGTTTTCACCGAGCGGATTGATGACCTCAATTCCTAAGGCTTGCGCCAGTGGACCGAGGTGCGGCGAAACCAGGGGCATCCTCCCTGCTTCAATCCGCGCGATGGTGGCTTGATCGACGCCGCTAGCTTCGTGTAATTGACGCTGCGTGAGATGGAGTCGATTGCGACGTTGTTTCAGTTGGAAACCCAACTTGGCCATGTCTACTTTTCCCATTTCCTGATTGCACAGCATCAAGAAACCAGATTAGAGGACAAGTTTGCATCGCCCCGCATTCTCTGGTAATGATAATACGTCATCAGGAGATTACATGACCCCATTACTAAAAGCACGGAAAATGCGGGGACAGACCCAGCGAGACGTGGCTGCGGCGACGGGAATCGATCAAGCCATCCTGTCCAAGATCGAGCGCAGTGAGCGGTCTAGAGCTCATCCGGACAAGGAGGGCGCTACGGCCGCGCACGCGGCGGTGCTGTCACGGTATTTCGGGCACCTCGTCACTGAGGTGCAGATACTGTACCCGGCCGATTACCTGGTCGACGAGGCGGATGTTGCGATGCTGCATGCCTCAGCCGCCGCCAACGAGGCCGCCTAAGCCATGCTAATTGGCTTCGCTATCCACCCGGCCGGTGACGCGCGCCGCCGCGTTGCCCAGCGTGCGGCCCACCGAGAGCATCGCTCCGGGATCTTGCGGCGCAGGCGGAATGTATTGCGCCGGGTAGCCGCCCTGCATCATCTGCCGGGTGGCGAACTCCCGCATGCGGGCCTGGGCTTCGCTCTCTGCGGTGCACGCCCAGATCAGCGCGCCGAACCAGCCCAGCACGGTCCAGCCCAGAAACAGGTTCACCAGCACGATGCCGGTCTGCGCGACCACGCGCCGGCTGCGGGCGATTACCGAAGGCAGGAAGTACAGAAAAACGCCGCCGAAAAGTATCAGCAGGCCAAGGACGACAGGAAAACCGGGGTCGACAAAGCAGAGAAGCGCCTGCGGCATGAACAAGCTCCAGTGTGAGAAGTCCCGCCAGCATACAGGTGTAAGGACGAATGCGGAAGAGTACGGATATACAAAAACCAGGCCAGGAAAAAACGATGAACGAGACACCAGCGAAGCCCACCTCCCACAAAGTCGACGCCATCCTCCGGCTCCCGGAAGTGGAGCGGATGTCCGGGCTAAAGAGGACCGCAATTTACGAGCGCATGGCCGAGGGCAAGTTCCCCCAGTCCGTGCCCCTGGGCGTGCGTCATGTCGGCTGGCTCGAGTCAGAGATTCAGGCGTGGATCCGCGAGCTGGCAGACTCCCGAAAGGTCGCCGCCTAAAGTGGGGGCAAGCATGGGGGCAAGCAGCCGATTTTGGCGCTTGCCCATTTTTTGTTTTCAGCAGCTTACAAGTTTTCTTTGGTAGGTGCCTCGCCTACCAGTACGACCGCCGCGGCCAGCCGCCTTCGTTTCGGGGGCATTGAAAAATAAGGTATTTCGATGCGTTTAGTTGCCGCCATCTTCCGCCGTGAGCCGTTGACTGTGGCAGTCTTCCGGGGGCAATATTGGGGGCAAGACATGCTTCCCGGAAAGGCTTGCCCCCAAATTGCCCCTTACTGACGTTGCGCTGCGATCGCTGAAGACCGATGTTCCGCGCAAGATCTTCGACGGGCGCGGCCTCTATCTTGAGGTCACAGCAGCCGGCAGCAGGCTCTGGCGAATGAAATATCGGTTCGCCGGAAAGGAAAAGCGCCTCTCCCTGGGGAGCTATCCCGAGGTCAGCCTGAAGGCCGCGCGGGCGGCTCATGCCGAGAAGCTTGCCCTGCTAGCGCGCGGCATTGACCCGAGCGCCGAACGGAAGTCGGCCGCCAACGCTACGGGCGGGAGCTTCGAGACGGTAGCGCGGGAGTGGATTGCGAGCCGCGAGCCGATCTGGGCACCGGGCAATACAGCCCGAATCAAGAGCCTCTTCGAAAACGACCTCTTCCCTTACCTCGGGTCGCGGCCGCTCTGCGAGATTACGGCGCCGGAGCTCCTCGTCACCATCCGGAGAATCGAGCGGCGAGTGCTCGAGCGAGCGCATCGCGCCCTCATGAACTGTGGCCAGGTGTTTCGATACGGGGTGGCGACCGGCCGATGCGAGCGCAATCCTGCCGCCGATCTGCGAGGAGCACTGCCGCCCTACAAAAGCGGCCACTTCGCAGCGCCTACCGACCCGAAGCTCCTGGCGCCTCTGTTGCGCGCCATGTACAGCTACGAAGGAACGCCGGCGGTGACCGCTGCCCTGCGGCTGGCTCCGCTGGTGTTTGTTCGACCCGGCGAGCTGCGCAAGGCGGAGTGGGCTGACGTGGACCTGGACGCCGCAGAATGGCGGTATGTCGCCAGCAAAACAAAGGTCCCCCACCTGGTGCCGCTGGCGCGGCAGGCGGTTGAGATCCTGCGCGAGCTGCTGCCAGTCACAGGCCGGAGCCGGTTTGTGTTTCCGAGCGCGCGATCGAAGGACCGTCCGATGAGTGACAATGCCGTGCTGGCAGCCCTCCGCCGGTCGGAGATATCGAAAGAGGAGCTATCCGGCCACGGCCTGCGTGCCACCGCTCGCACCATCCTGGATGAGGTGCTGAGCTTTCGCCCGGACATCATTGAGCACCAGCTCGCGCACGTAGTGAAAGACCCGAACGGCCGTGCGTACAACCGCACCGCGCATATCGAGGAGCGGCGGCGCATGATGCAGGCCTGGGCGGATTATCTGGATACTCTGCGCCGGGCGGAGGTCGTGCCCTTCGCGAAACGCGCCTAGATGAAGTCGTCGGCGGCGAGCTGGACGATGTCGTCGGGCAGTGTTTCGGTACCGGATGTTGCCGCGTCAGCCTGCATGCGGCGTTCGGCATGAAAGGTGCGCGGAGGATCCGTGGGCGTGGGTGCGGGATCGTGCGACCAGTTGCAGAGCTCGCCGGCAGAAGCACCACATCCCCAGCCATTCGCGGCGACGTGCGGGCAGTTCCAGGTGAGCGGGTCGATCAGCGTCGGGTCGGTTGTCGGCGTATCACTCATGCGGTCCGCTCCTGAGCTTTGCGGGATTCGCTGCGAGCGGCGAGAGCGGCGGCGATCCACTGACGTTGCGCGGCGTGTCCCATGTCCGTCCAGGTCGGGAAATGCGCGAGGGGCAGGCCGGTGTCCTCGAGCCAGGCGAGATACATCGCCTGGCCGGCGCGCTCATCAGAGACGGCTCCGGCCTGTGCCGCCGCGATGCCGGCGGACTCCCATAGCCGCCGCGAGCTCGCGCGCAACTCGTCGAATCGACGCGCACGGTGGACGGACGAAGCGGCGAAGAAGGCGTCATGTGCGATGCGGCCGAGCGAATCCATAGAGCTTCCGGGGTCGGGTGCGAGATGATGATCAGCCCGGTCTCGCAGGTGAGGCGAGGCCGGGCGTGAGATTACTGGCCAGTGCCGATCAGCACGCCGAAGATCGGCTGAATGTCACTGCCGCCCGAAACTGACGATTTCAGGATGCGAACGGTCGGCATCGCATACCAGTGCGTGGTCTTGTACTGAATCGGAACGCCGACCCCTGTGCTCCACGCCCACCCTGTGTTCGGGCCGTTCCATGAGATACCGGCGGCGGTGGGCACGAAGATGTCGCGCCCCGCGATGGTGGCGATGCGCTGCGCGATACCGATGCCGATGTTGGTGTTCACCGCGAACGGCTTCACGCTGGCTGGCAGCGCATCGATGAGCGTGAACGCGTAGGTTCCCGACGTATTGATCTGGTGCGCATAGAGCGCCGTGCCCGCGATCGCCGGCGAGGCGCCGGGCTGCGCGGAGAGGCCGGCCATATAAAGGTTCGCGATGCCCTGCTGGGCCTTCATCGGCACGGCGAGGCAGAGCAGCACGGCGAACAGAACGATGGCGGCGTTCAGCCATCCGGAGACGATCGACTGGACCTTCGCCGCACTCAGGAAGAACGGCTTCTTCACGATGTCGATGGTGAGGTTCTGGCCGTCGTAGTCATAGCCGAGGGTGACGCCGCTCTTGGAGGCCTGGCCCCTGTAGGTATCGAGGCTAATGCCCTGCTCGCGGCGGAGCTGGTCGGCCTTCGCGTTGAACTGCGGCGGCGTGAGTGGAATTTTGAACGACATGTGAAGCACTCCTTGGTTGGTGAGTTAGTCGGACCCGTTGTACGTGCTGAACTCTGCGTGCTCCTCGACCGAGACGTGCACCTCTTCGTTGGCCGCGAGCTGCGAGACCAGGCCGGCGATGCGCTGGTCGGCGAGCCGGTGCGCGTTCGAGGCGAGGTCCTGGATGAAGCGGAACCAATAGCCGTAGCGCGTGCGCTCCTGGCCGGTCGCGGGCGGAAGCATGGCGCCGGCGGCGCTATTGAAAACGGTGTAGACGATCACGGTCGCGATGATGGCGAGGACGCTCGGGTGCATCAGGCTTTAGCCTCCTGGGCGGCGGAGAGGAACTGGGTGCGTGTCCAGGCGTTGCGCGCGTCGAACGCGCGGTTGCCGGGTTCGCGGGTGCACTCATCCGCGACGTGCTTCCAGTCGCGCATGCAGGCACAGGCGCAGAGCCGTGAGAATCCCAGCAGCCCGGTGGCCGGGGCGCCGGGGCGGTACGGCCGGCCCACGCCCATGTTGAACGCCATATCGAGCAGCCCGGCCTTCGCCGGGCCGGGGAACGAGTCGAAGCCGCGGAAGATGAGGCGGAGCTGCGTCAGGAATGTCTGGCAGCGCGAGCGCCGCAGTGTCGCGCGGTCGTCGGCTCGCAGTACCAGGCTGCTGGGCGAGAAGTAAAAGCTGGCGACGCGGCCGGGCGTCCTCGACGCGACGTGGTGAAACTCGGCGATGATCTGCTCCTGCGTGGCGAGCTCGCCGGCGGGAGTATGCAACGGCAGCGCGAGCGCGGCGTGCGCATCGGGAATCATCAGGCCGGATCCAGCGGTAACGTGGTCCGCGGTGTCGAGGTACAGCCAGGAGATGTCACCTTCGAACGCGGGCAGGCGATGGTCGACGTAGTCGGCGAACCATGCCTCCTCGTCGGCCGCGCGCAGCGAGATACCATCGGGCGCCTGCTCGGCGGCCTCGATTGCCTTCAGCGCGATGGTGGGGTTGCCGCCTGAGTGGATCAGCGCCAGGACGAGCGAGTTAGTGTGCGTGGTGGAGCGATCGATGTTCTGCAGGGTGAGCTCGATCTCGCGGCGCGGGACGAACTCCTTGGGCAGCTCCTTCTGGGCGGTCTCCAGCTCATCCACGCGGCGTTCCAGGCCGCGCAGGGTGGCGCGTGCGGCGGCCACAGCGGCGACCAGGGTGAGCCCCTGCGAGGCAAGGACGGCGATCAGAGTGTCATCAAAGGGCATCGGCGAGGAGACTGTGCGGGTGAATCGCCGAAAGCGTCAAAAGCCCGGGGCAACGCCGAGCGCCTCCAGCAGCCGCTTGCGGAGCACGCCGACCTCGCAGCGCAGGAGCGCGAGGTCGTGTTCGGCCGTCGCGCGCACCTGTCGGCCAAGCAGATAGTCGACGACGGACTCGAGCTCGCGGCAGCGCTGGCGGAAGGTGTCGCGCTCGATGCGGAGCTGCTCAATCTGGTCGGGGCTCATGGGAGGAGATGGTGCAGCACGCGCAGGCCGTAGAGCGCGACAACGAAGAAGCCGGCGCCCGCCAGCACGAAAGGCCAACGGGCGAGGGCTGCGGGTTTGATCTCCACTCGGTGCATGGTCCTACCAAGCCGCCGTCGCGGTGCATGTTGTGTTCGTGTCGAAGTTGCCCGCGCCCGCGTCTGGAGAGAACTGCACCTGATAGACGCCCGACGTACTGTTGCGCCATACGCCCTGATCGCGCCGTGCGGTTGCTCCGGCCGTCGTGTCGCTGTCGAAGCGTATGGAATCAGACACGATGTTTTTACGGATGTTCGGACTTGTGTAGTCGTAAATCGTAATGTCCGTCGTCCCCATCTGCCCCGCTGGTGCCGCCGAGCCGGGTAGACTTCCGGCCGGGTAGAACCCGCCGTTGTTGAAGGATTGCCCGACGTACGAGGAACTGCCCGGATTGGCGGCCACCATCAACGCATAGCCATAGTTCGTCGAGCCGGCATCTCCGTTGAGCATCAAGTCCCACGAGGACGCGCCGCTCGTTGTGCGGCCCGAGCATGTAAATTGCAGCTTATGTCCGCAACTCGGAATCGCGTAGAAGATGATGGAAGCCGCGGGGGCCGCGAGCGTTTGCGTTTGTGTCCAGCACTCCGGCTGCGTCCCAAGGTGCGGGTTTCCAACCGTATAGAAGCCGAGCGAGGCTGCGTTGCCCTCTTGCGTCGTGACGAGTTGGGCAAGCGTCATCGGCGCGGCCAGGAGCTTGATATGGTTGAAGTCTCCCGGCGTGGGCGTTTGGTTATCCGTCGCCGACATATAGGCGTAGGTCACGCCGTTTATGCTGCTCGGGACGCCGTCAATCTGCGCAATGGAGAAGTCCCCAATCTGCCCCGGACCTCCAGGTGTCACGGTTGGCCCCTCATCAAGCGATTGCCGAGTGACCGCGCCGTTCGGCGTGTCGAGCGTCCAGACGTGTTGCTGCGAGTCCGATGACTTCCAGCGGAATACATCCGTCGGAGTGCCGCCGTTGACGCCCGCGACCAGGCCGTACTTGTCGCAGTGCAGCCACGTATAGAAAGCGCCGCTGACCTGTACCGTCGAGCGAGCGCCGCCGCACATCCCCCCTTGCGCCCAATTACTTCCGCTGTAGCCGCCCCAGCTGATTACCGGGTTGCCGCTGTACGCCGTTGCCGTGTATCCCGCCGTTGGCGCGCCCGCCGTGTTGCCGGAAGCGCGGCCTACTCGCCAGAACCCATCTGATCCGAGGGCTTCATAGAGAAACTGCCATACTCCATTAGAGTCCACCCACCAGTCGATATTGCCCTTTTGCCCCGAGTCCCACGAAGTTCCGCCGAGCTGCGGAATGAAGCCCGTTTCGAGGATCGACCATGTTTGACCGTCGGTCGATACGGCGATGGTGAAGCTCGTCGGGTCGACGCCGTACTGCTGCCCAATCCAGTAGTAATTTCCCCCGGCGAACTTCTTTACGCGGCCGTGGTAGAAGCCCGGCCCAATAACGGGCTCGCCGTTATTTTGGGGGACCATATGCATTGGGTCTTGGCCGTAGAAGTGGCAGATGCCAGCGGTTGTATATCCGCACGTCTCGAAAGCTTCCCAAAATGCCGGGTTGCCGTCCGGGTGATAGAGAAGACTCGATTCTTGATATGTCTGCTGGTTGCGCGCGCCGCCGACGAAGACCGTCCCGAGGCGTTGCCACACGCCGCCGATAGGCTGCTTTGTGTCCGTGTACTGCTTCGTCGCCGGCTGAAGCGCCTGCGTCGGATCCGCGGCGAGCGTCACGGTCGAGCCAAACGTCGTCGCGTTCGGAACTGTCCCACCCGTAAACGTAGTGCCGGCATGGTTGTCCACGTAGTGCTTGTCAGCGGCCTGCAGGTCGGTCGTTGGGTCGCCAGGCAGCACGATCGCATTCGTAACCGTGCCGCCATTGAACGCGGGGTTGTTCACGATCGTAGTGCCGCCGCCCATGTTCTGCGTCGGGATGTTCGGCGTGAAGGTTTTGAAGAGGTCGAGATTGCATGAACTAGTCGAGCACCATCCCGCAGTAACCGCGGCCGAGCCGGTGGTGATCGATGGCTGCACGCAGGTATAGTTCGGCAGGTCCTCGGTGTAGTTCGATGGATCCTGATAGCTGAACGCGAGACACACATTCTGCGGTGTGGTGTTGTACGTGTCCGGAACGGTTGTGGAGAACGCGCCGCCGGTGACGGGCACCTGAACGCACGCGGCGAGGCCTGTGCCGCCGCCGGCGACGTTGAAAGCGATCGGCACGCCCTTATCGGTGACCGGGCAGATGGTGATGTTACCGGTGACGGGCTGGCCGGTGACGGTCTTGAGGTTCGTCGCGGTGAGCGGGATCTGCGCAACCATAGGCGCGGAACCCAGGCATGCGCCCAGTCCGAGGATGAGTGTGGTCGCGAGGCGGCGAAGCGAAAAGCGAGGTTGCATGCGGTGTTCTAGGCCGCATGCGGAGAAATCGTCAAAAGGTTGCGGGCATCACTCTTCCGAAACGGGCTGCAGCATCTTGGCGTTATGCGTCCAGGAGGCGGTCGCGGCGCGCGTGCCGACCATGTACTCGTGGTCCGGGCCGTCGAGCTCGATGCGCAGCACCTCGGCGGCGCCCTCGATGCGTTGCGGGTGGAGCGCGCGGAAGCCCTGCGCGACCGTTTCGACCCGCCGCCGCTCGCGCAGCGTGGAGCACCAGCGATAGTGCCCGTCCTCGGTGCGCAGGGTGTGGCTGGCGGACGCGGCGTAGATATCGCAGCCCTCGATGTGCAGGCGGAAGGTGTACGGGACCGAAACCCACTCGGCGGAGCGGATGCGCTCCGGTCCGCGGCGGCCATCGAGATAGACGTCCTCGCCGGCGGCGAAGCGGCGCTGGATCTCCTCGTTGGAGACGCCCACGCCCTGGATGAGGAGCGGCGTGCCGCGCACCGTGCAGGCCACCGGGTACGGGTTGGACGTGATGCCGGAGCCGCCGGGGCTTCCACTGCCCGTCGCCACGGTGGCCATCTGGAAGCCGCCGGAGGTGAGAGCAATGCGACCATCCTGGCGGCAGGCGGCATCGGCGTAGATGTCGAAGGCGGTCGCCAGAAGCGCGGGTGTGCCGGCCGCGCCGGTCTGCGGAGCCGCCGCCTTCACGCCGCCGTACATGATGTCGAAGTAGAGGAATGCCCAGTAGTTGGTGCTCTGGGCGAGGCCGGTGAATTCCATCGAGCCGGGCTGAATCTGGGTCACCGCTCCATCGGGCCAGAGAATGGCGATGTTGCCCCAGGAGATCGTGATGGCGCTGTCGGACGACGAGTAGGTGAAGGTTCCGGTAAACGTCGGCAATACCGAGCCCTGCACCCGCAGACCGGTGCTCGAGCCAGACTGGAAGATATCGAGCACGTTGCCCTGCACATCGAGGTCAGCCCACGCACTCGCCACGACGACGCCCTCCTGTGACTCCTCCAGCAACAGGTGTGAGAAGGTCAGGGTCGAGCCCACAGGGATGTTGACGGTTGTGCCGCCGATGCCGATGTACACGCCGATGTCTGCCGTGCCCGCGGGGATCTGGAACGAGGCTGTGTTGGTGCGGTTCAGCGTCGGCGTTGTGCCGTTCAGTGGAATGAAGCACTGTCGCACGCCGGTCTGATTGCCGCTCGCGTCCAGGAAGAAGACGCCGAAGATAACCTGGCCCACGTTGGGCGCCGAGCCTGAAACGCAGGTGTCTTCGAAGTAGCCGGAGAGCAGCAGATAATCGCCGACGCTCCACTTGCTGCGCGAGATCATCTGGAACGCGAAGGTTGTCGAGGCAGTGATAGCCGAGCCGGCGACGGTGTACTCGGCCTCGCCGTCGTTAGCGAACGTCGGCACAAACGTGTCGCCGGCGCGCGGTGTGACGGACCAGTAGGTGAAGCCCGAAGCAAACGTGCTGTCCAGCAGCAGGTTGGTCGCGATGCCGACCGCGTCGATCGTCACCGTGGGCGCGGTGGTGAAGCCCGCATAAAGATTCTTCGCGTCGAAGCCAATCACGCTGTAGTCGTAGCTCGACCCGGGTGCCTGTTGCCCCTGCCAGCTGGTGACGCCCGCACCCAGCCGCTCGACGAGCTTAGGTGTGGCCGTGCTCCCGGTGATCTTCGCGTAGATGCCGACGCCGGCAGTGTCCGGGCCGTTCTGCCAGGCCAGCGACGCATAGCTGACATAGCTTCCGCTGACCGTCTTGAAGAGCTCTTTGCCGCTCAGGTTGATGACGCCGGGATTGGATTTCACGATGGCCGAGGCCTCGCCGATGATCGGCGTCGCGACATCGTAGATGCGGCTGTCGTAGTCGAGCCATTCGATCATCGAGCGGTTCTCGCTGGCGCGTTTGATGTTGGTGATGCGCACCCATTTCGTCGCGCCAGCCACACCGTAGATGTAGTTCGAATAATCTTCCGGTGCGCGGGAGAGCGGCGTCGCGAGCTGCACTAGGGCTTCGGTGCCCTGCACTGTGACACTGGCGACGGCCGCGGTTTCGAGCACGTCGGTGTCATGCAGCGAGACGGTTTGCCCCGCGAGCGGGACGAAGCCCGGCGGCGGCGATACGATAACGCTCTGCACGTCCGAGCGAAGCACCGCGCAGTCATGGCTCTTGCCGTCGGATGAGACGACCAGCGCGCGGGTGATGCGGGTGTTGTTCGCCCAGCTCGGCACGGTGAGCGTATAGCCCGCCGGGCTGGTCGATGCGGCGACGGCCGAGATGTTTGCCGTGGCGAGCCGCAGCACGTCCGGGTGCTGCACCATGACGGTGTAGTTCGTGCCGGCCACGAAGGGAACGTCGTTGCGATCGAGCAGCAGCGCATTCGCCGTTGAGCCGGGCAGCGTGCGTCCGCCGCAGCCCCATTGCGGAACGTCATGCTGCAACGCCACGACGTTGTACGGGCGGCAGGCGATGCCGTCGGTGTCGGTGCGGAAGCTGCCGGAGCGCAAGAGAAACTGGTTGCCGCGCTCCTTGTAACGTGCGTGGTGCCAGGCCTGCGCCGGGATGGTGATGCCGCGGCCGTTGATACGCACGGGCTTGGGCACGGCCCCGGTGTTCTGCTTCGTGGGGTCCATGTAGACCAGCGGATTGTCCTGCTTGTAGTAGCGCGTGGAGTCGGCGAACTGCACCTCCACCTGATTGGCGCGCTCGTCGATCGGCAGCCACGCCTCGGAAAACGAGTCCTGCAGGATGTTGCCGACGGTGAACATCTGCACCGGCGCATCCACCGGCGCGTCCAGCGCGACGGCGTAGTCTGTGCCGACGGGAACGATGGCCGCGCGCGACATGCCGGTGACGGATTGCAACTGCGTCCAGAGATCGCTCTCGTTGTCGAAGACGCCGTTGTAGACGCACATCCGAATAGAGTTGCCGTTCCCGTCGGCCACCAGTGTGTCGTTGTTCTCCGCCCAGGCCACCCACTCGTCGATGTAGCGCTCGATGTTCGGGGGCACGACACCGGGCCACGCACCGCCGCCGTAGAGATCGTCGAGCAGCATGTCCTCGGCGACGCAGGCGGGATTGTCCTCCTCGTAGGCCATCAGCTCCGCCGGCATCAGTCCGGTGTCGCGGGTGCGCAAGCCGTGCTCGACCAGCGCGGTAATGCTGAGGTTCTGGCCGGAGAGCTGCGACGTCGCCAGCGCGCGCACCGCCACCAGAATCATGTTGGGATACACGAGATCCAGATAGGCGACCTCGTTGACCGAATGTACCCACAGGTCCTGCCCGATGTCGGGCGCCCAGTTGTCGCCGGGAAAGACGTCGTCGTGCAGCCGCGCCGTGCCGTACTTGATGATCTGCACGTCATACTTCGCGGGCGCGAGGCCGAGAATCTGGGTGCGCGAGTAGTACGGCGTGGTCTGCGCGGCGATCGCCTCGACATAGCCGTCCGTCCAGGTGAGGACCTGAACGTAATTCATATTGATATCGAGCAACTGCCATTCGCCCGCGGCGGGCTTCTGGTAGGTGTAGTGATTGCCGTTGGGCGCGAAGTTCTCGGTGGTGAGTGTCCCGGTCCATTTATCGCCGGGGGTGTGCGGCCCATCGTCCAGCGCGTAGACCACGCCCGAGCCCGCCGGCATATCCGTCGCGACCACGCCCCAGGCGTGCGGCAGATAGGCGCTGCCGTCGGCGTGGAGCTGGACGACCGGTGCGGTCGTCTGCGGTTGCACCACCGGGATCCAGTCGCCCGCCGGCGTCGAGCCCACCGCGGCGGTGCGGTAGAAGACCTGGTAGGTCATCACGGCCGGGATGATGTGGCCCAGCGAGGTCTCGACGAACAGGCCGGAGGGGAACGAGACATCGACCTGGATGGCCTGCGTGAGAACGCCGGTGCCCGGGATGACGACCGCCTGCCCGGCGAGGCACTGCGTCGATTGCGGATAGCCGTTGACGATCTGATTGAATTGCGCGATCTCGGTCTGGTCGTTGGTGCCTAGCCGCGTGTAGTACTGCACGTTCTGGTAGCTGGAGATCGGCTTGCCGTTGATCTCGATGTCGGTGATGGAGCGCGCCGGACCGAAGCCGTAGCAGGCGAGGGCATTGATGAACTGGTCGGAGCCCGCGATCTCGGTGAAGCTGGAGATGATGTTGCCGCCCCAGCGAAACGTCCCGTTGCCCTTGGGAATGACCGTGCCGGAGCGCGCCAGCGACTTGGGGCCGTCCGGGTCGTAACTGGGCGAGCTGCTCTTGCTGGAGGGCGAAGACGGCCCCATGAACGCGGAGAGGAGCAGGTTGCCGGCGATGGATACCGCGCCCGCCAGCATGGTCGAGGTCATCGCAATGCTCATGCCGAGTAGCGCGACGCCCGCGCCCGCGGACATCACGGACACGGCGGCCGCCGCGGCGATGATCGCCACGCTCGCCAGCGTGCGCAGGATGCCGCCCCCGTGAACGATCGGCGCGATGACGACGGAGTCGCCGCCGCGCGGCGTAACCTCACTCCAAAGCGAGCGCTCCCAGGTGTGGCCGTTGACCGAGACGCTGACGGTTGCGGCCCAGGTATCGAATTCCAGCGTGTCGCATCCGTAGAGCCGCATCAGGTGTTCGAGCGTGAGGTACTCGGGCTCGACGTCCTCGATGACGCGGTCGCGCGACGGGTCGACGGGGTTGGTGATGCGGATGAGGCGGATCAACGCACGGCCTCCGGGAGGTAGTAGCCCATGACGCGCCGCGCCCACACCGGACTGCGCAGGCCTTCGCTGCACGCGCGGCCGACGTCGCGCAGGGTGTGCAGCATGCGGTAGGGATCGATCATCGTGCCGAGATGGCGTTCGCCGTGCAGCATGCGCAGCAGCACGATGCAGCCGGGCTCCGGCGCGGCGATCTCGCGGCAGGGCCCGAGCACGCCCTCGCGATGCTGGCGCGCGAACTCCTCGGGCGTGGAGTCATACGCCGGCAACGGACGGCCCTGACGGCGTTGCAGCTCCAGCACCAGGCCGAGGCAGTCGAAGGCCTCCGGGCCGCGTGCGCCCTCGGCATAGGGCTTGCCGATGAGGTCGGCATAGAGCTTCGGGCTGAGTGTGCCGCGCGCCATACGCCGCATACACATGCAGTTCGGCGCGCAGGTAGGCTTGCAGTGGGGGATCATGCCACGCTCGCGATCGCCGCGCCGTTGGTGTCGATGCCGGGGAAGAACAGGCCGCGCAGCGGCGAGGTGGGAAAGTGCGCCTGGCAGCCGGTCGCGCCCTCGATGGTCTTGGAGCAGCTTGTCATCGGCCCCACGTAGCCGCACTGCGGACCCTTGTACTGCCAGGCGCAGAAGTTCGGGCGATACATGAACAGCGGAAACAACCGCCGCAGCGGCGAGCTCGCGCCCAGCTTGAAGGTGACGAGCTTGGCATCGCACACCGACTGCTTTACGGTGAACGCGACGGCCAGCTCGGGCTCGCCGGCAAGGTTCGCCTGGTTCACAACGTAGAGGTTGAGGTCCGCACCTACGACGCCCGCGTACTGCTCGATGGTGGCCTGCAGCGCGCGCATCACGTTCGAGGCCTTGAGGTCCATCTCCGGCACGACACCTGTCGTCGAGAGGTTGAATTCGCCCATCTCGAAGTTGAACGGCGCATAGGTCTGCGGCCCCTGGCCGTCGCCGGCGTCGAACACAATCGGATCGGGGTTGCGCACCAAGCGCACATACTGCTGCGCGGCGTTCGGGTCGGCTGAGCCGGGATAGCGCAGATTCAGCAGCAGCAGCCAGGGCTCGCCGGACGCGAGTTTGTGGCGCTCAAGGTTCGAGGCCAGGGAGAGCAGCGTGAAGGCGGGGCGCGGCGTGGGCATCTAGACCTCCCGGATCGCGAAGGTGCAGTTCTGGCGGAACTCGCCTTCGATGTTGTTGGCGTCGGCGTAGGCGGGCAGCGTGGAGAAGCGCACCACATAGCTCTGCGGGTGCTTCGGATCGCGGTTGTCCGGGAAGGTGAAGCTGTTGGCGCCGTAGACGGCGAGGTTCTCGACGAAGTTATCCAGCACCGTCACGTCGGCCGGCGTGAGGAAGTCGATCGAGACGTTCCACTCCCGGCGGCGTCGCTTGTAGCGGGCGCGGGTGGACTCCATGCCATTCTCGTAGCTGTCGCGCAGTGTCGGGTCGAGCGTTTTGGCCTGCGTCTTCAGCGCGGGCTTGCGGCTCAACTTGGGAAAGGTAATCACGGCGAGGTTATAGGGAGATTTCGGGGTTTAGCGCAAAACGGCTAAACTCCGCCCCGTGCCCGCGTTCGAAATAAAGTGCGATGTGTCCGGCGCCGTCGAAGGCATGGAGAAGCTGCTGGGCGATGACCTGCCCTTCGCGGTTGCGCTGTTCCTGACGAAGCAGGCCCAGACCGGGCAGAAGGCCGCGCGCGGGCTGGAGCAGTCCGGCATCTTCCGGCTGCGCAACGACTGGACAGTGCGCAACACGAAGATCGAAGCCGCGACGAAGAAGAACCTGCAGTCGATCGTCTACACCGACACATCGAACTGGACGACCGGAGCGCCGGATTATCTACCGCGGCAAGGCGAAGGCGGCGAGCGCGTCCCGGTCGACGGCCGTCAGCACCTGGCCATTCCGACCGACTATCTGCGCCGCCTCGCCGGCGGCCCCGATAAGCCTATCCCCGACTGGCTACGGCCGAAGGCGCTGCTGGAATACGCGCGCAACAATGGCAAGTGGACGGCGGTGCGCGGCAAACTGAGGGGCCAGCTCCGCGGCGCGCCTCAAGCCGTTCGCGGCATGTACTTCTTCCGCGTGACGTTCAAGAGCGGCGCCGAGGGCATCCTGGCACGCTACGTCTCGGATCCGCGTGAGCAGGTTTATCCGATGTACATCTTCGTGACCAGGGCGCATCTGCGGAAGCGGTTTCCGATGGAACAGAGCGTGGAGCAGCAGCTGGCGCAGAGCATGGATCAGGACTTCGAACGCGCCGCGCTCGAGGTCTTCACGAATCGCGACCTGGGCTGGGCGCGCGTAACGTTCTAGCCAATAACCAGCAGTCCCTCGCCTTCGAAGCTCAGCCGTCCATTGAACCGTTCGGAGCTGGCCGACAAGCTGACGCGCGTGGATTTGTAAGCGGCCTTCTCGCGCAGCAGAATCGCCGCGCCCGTGAAGGTGACCTGGGTGAGTGTCCAGACCGCGGCGCGCATGTCGGCGACGTGGCACTCGATCATCTCGTAGCTCATGCCCAGCTCGCGCGCCTGGTCTGACATGGCCTCGCAGATCTCCGGGAAGTCGTGGCCGTAGATATGTCCGCGGACGCGCAGCTCGTCGCCTTCGATGAAGGCTTCATTGATCAGACCGCACTTCTGGCGCGGATTGTGGCCGTCCAGGTCGGCCGTAAAGCCGACAGCCATGCCGAGCAGCGTGGGGATGGCCTCTTCGGCCGCCGCGCGGGTGAGCAGCACGCGATGGCCGCGCGCGCCAGAGGGCGCGGAGTCGGAGGGAATATCCAGGCGCGTCAGTACGCCTTCAAAGGGGAGCCGGTTGGGGTGTTTCACGAGGCCGAAGATGCTGTGCGGCCAGAGTTTCTGGCAAATCGCGTCACGTTACCCGGCAGCAAACTGGACCGGCGTCGGATGCATTATCCCTGTCCGAATCCCATCATCGACTGTGCGATCGGGCCGTTCTGCGAGTGGTCGGTGAGCACGGTGTGGATGACGAACTCTCGCAATTGGCTGTCATAGCTCACCTGGCTGGGTTGCGCGCTGACGGGCTGCGAGGACTGATTGATCACGTTGGTCGTGACGCTGGGCATCTTGCCGCCGCCGGACTCGGCGAGCTTGGAGGTGAGGCTGGCGGGGATGACCGAGCCGCCCTTCTGCGGAGGCACCCACAGCTCCGGGCCGCGCTCGCCCACCACGGCCGCGCCGCCCATGTTCGAGGTGCCCGAGGCGTGGCCCATGCCGGCCGCACCGAAGATCGACGAGAACATGCTGGATAGAAAACCGCCGCCGCCGGCCGCGCCCGCGCCGGAAGCCCCGCCACTGGCGTCGCCCAGCAGCTTCATCTCCAGCAGCTTCATGGCAAGCTTCAGGGCGTCCTGCTCCATCTCCTGCGCCATCTGCTTGAAGCTGGTTTTTCCGCGCATTGTCTCTTCGGCGATGCGATCGGCCATGGACGTGACGCCCTTGGAGAGCGTCTTGCCGAAGTCCGGCTCCTTGCTCTTGTCCGGTGTCTGCAGCTTGGCGAGCTCGGCGTGCAGCTCCGCGGCCTTCTCCTTGAAGGGACCGCCGAGCGTCTGCGCGAGCGCGTCATATTGCTCGACCAGGGACTCGAGCGCGGAAGCCTCCTGCTGGTGCAGGGCGTTGAGCTCGCGCTCGGCGGCCAGCTTGGACTCCTGGCCCTTGCTGGCGCGGTCCTCGATGGCCTGCGCCTTGAGCTTGTAGCTCTCCTCCTGCTGCTGGATCTGGCGCTCGACGTCGCCGATCTCAAGCTGCTTGGCCTTGTAGTCGCCCAGCGCGCGCACCTGGTCGACCGCGCCGGCGGAGCCGCCCTGGGCCTGCAGCTTGCGGGCCTCGAGCTCGGTCTCGCGCTGCAGTAGAGCAAGCTGCGCGGTGATGCCGTCGTTGCGCTGCTTCTCGAGCTCGGCCGCGGCGCGCAGGTTGTCGAGCTCGGCGGCCTGCGCCCCGGTCGCCGTCTCCGCCTGCGCCGCGCTCTTGAGCTGCTTTTTCCGAGCCTCCAGGTTGCCAATCTCTTCCTGCAGCCGGAGCAGCTCCGTCTGGGTATGGTCCTCTTCGGCGGAGTGGCCGTTCTTGTCGCGCTTGAGCGTCTTGTCCTTGTGCTGCTTCTCCAGGAGCGACTGCAGGGCCGTCTGCTTTTTCTGGAGTGCGACTTCCTCAGCGTTGAGGGCATCGGTTTCGAGGCGCAGCTTCTCGGCGTAATACGCCTGATCCGAGATGAGCAGTTGCTTGTGTTGCGCCTCGTTCCGCGCGAGTTCGACGGTGTCGGCATTCTTCTGGGCATCCGCCGCCGCCTTGGCCTGCTCCGCGACCAGCGCCGCCGCGGCTGAGGCGATGCCGTTCTGGCTGTGGTCCTCCTTGCTCTTTTTCGTGCCGTCGCCGACGACCGTCGGCGGAACAAACGGCTTGGTGCCGTCGCCCTGCGCCCACGAATCGAGATCGCTCGGGCGTATAACATCGGTGAACTTGGAGACGTCCGCCTTGGTCGGATCGCCCATGGCGATGGCGCGGAACTCGTCAGCCTTCTTGGCGTAGGCATCCCCACTCGCCTCGGCGGCCCGGCCGCTGGCCGTCAACTCACCGGCGCGTGCGATTGATTCGAAATAGTCCTTACCGGCTGCGGCTGAGTAGAATCCCGCAGCTACGGCCGCCATGACGCGGCTCAGATCACGTCCCCATTCCAGGAAGACCTGCCGGTCTGTCTTGCCGTCACGGATCACATCCATCATCTGGTCGAGGCCGGGGACCAAGCCCTCGGTGAACTCCAGCCCCGCGCCGTGAACGTGCTCCTTCAGGTCGTTGAACCTCTGCTGCGTCTCTTCCAGAGCCTTGGCAGTCTCTCCGTTGAGCTGCACGCCCGCCTCTTCGGCGCGCGCCTTGTACTCGTCCCAATGCTGGGCGATCTCGATCAGCATTGGAATCTGGGCGACTCCCGCTTTGCCCAGCATGTCCATGGCCAGCCGGTTGCGCGCGGAGGAGCTCTCGGTAGCTGCAAGCGTCTGCACGAGCTTGTGAAACGCAATCTCCGAGCCATCGGTGCGGCTGGCCAGATCCTTCGCGTTCAGCCCAAGGGCCGCGAAGTCCGCCGCGAGGTTCTTGTTTCCTGTCGCGGCTTCGCTGAGGTTCTTGCCCATGCGGGCCACGCCCGTGACGAGGCCTTCGAAGTCGGTGCCAAGCACCGCCGCCGCATAATGCAGCGTGGACAGCGAATCGATGGTCAGCCCGGTCTGTTCGGACGCGTGCTTTAGCGTTTCGCCCAGCTCCATCGATCCGCCGATGAGCTCGCGGACGCCTTCGGCCGCCATGCGAAAGCCCTCATACAGGCCCATGTATTCGATCGCCGTCTTGGCGCGCTCCCAGGCTTCCGACGTCTCGCCGGCGCTGTGCTTGGCCTCCCCGGCCGTCTCCTTCATCTGTTCGCGGATCTGCTCGAGCGCGGCCTTCGTCGTCGACGGGTCCGCGGTGATGACGATCTCGATGCCCTTTTTCCCGGCCATCAGCGCTTCCCTTCGGTGGACTTGAGTAACCCAGCTTTGTGCATCTTCTTCTGCAGCTTCTTGAGGTCGCGCTCCGCCTCAGCCTCGCGCGTCGCGACGTCGGTCTGTTCCTCGCCGAGGAGCTGCGCAGCCGTGACCGCCTCGCCGGTGGTGGCAGAGAGATGCAGTGACATCCAGGACGCGCGTTCGCGGCGCTCGTCCTGCTGGCGCTGATAGTGGCCCTGCCGCGCGAGCGAGAGTTCTCTTAGCGTCGACGCCCAGAACTGGGCTTGCGTCCAGCCGAGGACCGCGAAGGCGAAGCGCTGCGCTTCGTCGAAGTCGTAACCTTCGTCGGGCCGGGATGGCTGGGAGCGGCCTGTTTTGGGGCGGGCGGCTCGGCCGCGCTGGCGTCCGCCGCCGCTTTTCCCGGCAGCGCCGGAGAGGCTGTCGCGCCCACCGCCGCGAAGATGACGGCATGGAAGATGAGCGTGTAAGTCCAGGGGCGAAGGAACTCCTGCGCCTGCTCAAGCGTCAGATCCTCGCCGTGCTGCTTGGCGTCCCGCTGCAGGCCGGCGAAGAGGAAGAACGCGAGCGCGTCCATGTCCACCAGCTCGAAGACGTTCTTGTCCTTCACCCGGTAGAGCTTCGTGAGGAAGGCCGGGCCGAACTTCTGGACGAGAAGCCAGGTAGCCGCGTGATCGAAGAAGAGGATGCGTGTGCGATCGAGCTCGACGGGAATGGCGCCGCGCTGCAGTGAGAGTTCCATGCGCAGCTTGTAGGCTGGCGGGTGCGATTGCGTCAAAACAGAAGGGCCTCCGTTTCCGGAGGCCCCTTTGCTTGGGCGGCGGTGATTAAGGACGGGACCAGCGACCCTGTCCGCAGATTCCCTGCGACACTACAGCCGCCGCCCAGGCTTTCACGCGCCGGAGGTTAGATCTCGGCGGTCTCACCCGTGCCCGTGTTCGGGTTGGCAACCGGCGCAATCTGCGTCAGGACGTTGAGCTTGCCGGTGCCCTTGAGCGAGATGTCGAGGCCGACAACCTTGCCCATACCGCTGGCGATCGTGATCCCGTCGACGTAAGCGTTGCCGCTGAACGCAGCGCGTCCGGTGGCGATCGTCGGGAAGAAGTTCCACTGCTGCGGAGCCGTCGGCGTGGTGATGGTCGCGAGGATGTTCGTCGACTGCGACGTGTCGCCGTCGATGAACATGTACTTCGCCTTCACCGTCCAGCTTGCCGTGGATCCGAGCGAGGACTCGTAGGTGTCGTCATCCGTGGTGGTCGCGTCGGCCGTCTTGCGCTTCCAATCGATCGTCCATTCCGCGAGGCCGATGACCTGGACCTCGCTGCCGGTACCGCCGACCGAGGTCTGCGCGAGATCGCCGAGCAGCTTTGACGGTGTGGGGCCCGTCGCCTGAATGGTTCGAACGACGCCGGTGCCATCTTCCGTCAGCAGGCCGACCGAGGCGTGAATCGCATCGATCTCACCGGTCACCGGGTTGCGCGTTACCTCTACCTGCGCGTCGAAGTGCTGCAGCGCTTCGAGCAGCTCCTCGGGTGTCACCTCGCGCAATGCGAAGGCGTCCTCGTCGCCGCTGGCGTGCAGGTTCAGGACGTTGCTCGTTTGCGCGTCGGTTACGAGCTTGTCGAAGTCGATCCACTTGCTCTTGCGCACTCTGAGTCCGAGGAACGATACCTCGGTCTCACTGATTACCGTGACATTCTTCTGTTCCATGCTGTTCTCCTGTGCTGCGTTAGTAGCCCTGCACGCTCGGGTCGCGCAGGATGGTGCTGTACTCCACTTCGTAGGTCACAACGCGTGCGATGACGTCCAGCTCGCTTTGCTCCATCTCCCACTTGTGGCTGACTTCGCGGATGCGCCGCACCAGACTGCCGAGGGTGATGTCGGCGAGCAGCAGCTTCGCGCCGCGGACGTAGCGCGCATCAGCGACCTTGTCGGCGGGCGTCGCAGCGTTCTTGGTGACCGCGGCGAGATGCCGGACGTGAAACCGGAACTTCCGCTCCACGCCGTCTGTGTCCTGGTACTCGGGGTCTTCCTCTTGCGGGATGACGTTGTCGCCGGGAAGCTCTGAAGTCGCAAAGCTCGAGAAGCGGCAGCGGAATATGTTCGCCGCGTTGCCGCCGAGAGTGGCGACAACCGCATCGAGGATGTCCGACTGGATGCTCTGCCCGTTCTCTGCGCTCATTGCCTGTAGAGCTCGTAGACGAGGAAGGCGCCGTCGTCCTCGGCGGTCGGTGTGCTCACTGTGTACCCGGTGCCTTCAACGACGACTGTGTCGCCGTCCTCGGGCATGGGATTGAAGGTGTTGAACGGAAGCCGGAGTTCGGGCTTGGCGCTCTCAATGCCGCCGATGCCGGAGTCCATGAGCTTCATCTGAATCGGCCGATCGAACAGACCGTGGATGGGCATGCCATCGGGGTAGGTGGAGACGGCCCGGAAGCTGACGCGCGGACCCGTCGAGCAGAGAGCTCGGAGATCGCGCGCGCCAAAGACCAGGCCGTTCATGGCTTACTTCTTGCCCTTGGGCGCGGCGGCTTCCTGCTGTGCGTCAGCAACCTCGGCGTCGGTCGCAGGCTCGGCGCGGCCGGCGGCGATCAGCCGCTTGGCGTCGGGCTCCTGCACCTGGACGAAGTCGCCGGTGGAGACGTGCTCGCCGGCGGAGACGAAGAAGGGCTCGGTGACGCGCACGAAGACGAGCTTGGCGGTGGGTGCCGCAAACCCGCGCACAGCGGCGGCCTGGAGGCTGTCGGCGGTGCCCTGCGCTCCGCTCATCGAGCTGATGATGCCGGGCTCCGCGGCGCCGGCGTTGGGATAGCGGGTGCTGAAGGCCGCGGCGATGGCGGCGAAGGTGAGAACTTTCATGGCTGGCTCCTGAAGGTTTGGGCTGGGGCTGGGAGGAGCATTTCGTCGGCGGTCAACGAAATGGTGAGGAGTTCAGGCCGGGGCCGCCGTGACTCAGCCCCGGCCATCCGGTTAGCTCGGCAGCGCCGAGGTGCAGGCCGCGAACGACTCGATGTGGCGCACGTTGGTGTCGTAGAACGCGTGCTCGGTGATGGTGTACAGCGCAGACGCCGCGTTGGTGTACGGGTCCGCGATGACCTCCGACAGACCCCAATCGCCGAACAGCATCTGGTCCCACACGCCGAGGATGAAGGCGTGCAGATTGTTCACCGAGTTCGCGCTGAAGCCGGTGAGCGCCGCGTTGGACGTCGCGATGCCGTCATAACCCAGCGGGCCTTCCTGCAGCCCGTTCGGGCCAACCTTGGAGTTGGGGAACAGGAAGCCGGAGACGGCCGAGCCGGGGATCTGCGGAGTGGAGCGGCCGGCGGCGCGCACCTTGGGCGTGGAGGCCCAGCGCAGCGTGCCGATGTCGCCGTTGACCGTGGAGATCGCGGCCTCGAGGTTGTTCACGTCGACGAAGGTCAGAGGCACGCCGCCCAGGCCTGCGGTTACAGTGCCGTTGGAGGCGCGCGTGGTGCCCGCCAGCACGGCTGCGAGGCCGGTCTGGTTGAGCAGGCCCTTGGGCACCGGGGCGACGCCCGAACCGGCCAGGCCGGCGGTGTCCAGCGAGCGCGTGAGCACCTGCAGGCGGTCATCGGCGAGGAACGAGTCCACGGCGAGGGCCGACTGCGCGAGAAAGTCCAGGTAGTACGCGTTCTGCATGCTGAGGCGCTTGGGCGTCATCAGGATGGAGTTGAGCGTCGGATCGCTCTCGGTGGCCGAGCCGCCTTCCGCCAGCCAGTTGCTGGAGGCCGCGCCGCTCTGCCGCGGCATCTGGATGGCGCCGTGCAGGCCGGTCATCATGCGCGCGCCCAGCGCGAGGCAGACCGTGCGGCTGCGCAGCAGCTCGATCGGGTCGGGCTCGACCTGGGTGATGTTGGTAGCCGTGCCGGCATTGCCGCCAGCGGCGATGGCGCGCTGCTGTGCAACCGAGCGCGTGGTCGAGCTGGGGATGGCGATACCCGAGCCCAGGCCGGTGATGCCGCGCTCCTCAGCCTTCTTGCGCAGAGTCTCGCCGACCTCACGCTCGAAGCCGCCGTCCTGGCCCTTGCCCTTGAAGGTTCCGGGCGTGCGGGCGTTCACCGCCGCGCGGTAGGCGCCGACGATCGAGTACTGGCTGCGCTCCTTGGCGGACATCCCGTCGAACAGCTCGTCGGCGACGGTGGGAACTTCCGAACGCTGCGAGTTGGCGATGATGGCGTCCGCGATGCGCGCCTTCACGGACTCGACGGAGACGCCGAGGTCCTCCGCGGCCTTCAGGCTGCGCTCGTTGAAGTCGTTGGGGTACTGGCTGTGCAGGGTGCGAAGACTCGAGAGGCGCTCCTGGTTCTGCGCAGCGAGGTCCGGTCCTGCAGTCGTCGTGGTCGGCTCTGCCATGGTGGCTCCTGTTCGTGTTGAGGTTGGGTTGGGGTTGCTGGTGGTTGGTGCAGAAACTTCGCGGGCCGCGGCCGGAACGCCGACGACGGTCTCATTGGTGGCCTGCCCGGCGTTGCCGGTGGAGGAGAGCGCGCGCTCGTCTTCGTCCTCGTCGTCTTCGTCCTCGTCGTCGGGATTGTCTGTATCGTCCGCGTCCTGGTCGTCGACCTTGCGGAAGGACCGGACCTTCACCGGCTGCGCGTCTTTCGCATCGCGGCCGACGCCGACGGTGGGATCGGCGGGCACGGTGACGAGCGACACTTCGAGCAGCTCCCAGTCAACGGCCAGATAGGTGCGAACGCCGTTCTTGTCCTCGGTGATCTCCCACTCGTGCACGATGTAGCCGATCGAGACATCGACCAGGATGTCGGCTTCGACGTCGGCTTCCTTTTCGGTTGCGAGCGCGCTGGTGCCAAAGCGGGAGGTGACGCGGATGGGATCGCCGAGCTCGAAGCTCTGCGATCGTCCGAGAAGTTGGTCGTAGTCGTGGTTGTAGAGCAGCGAGACGCCGCCCTTGAGCCGGTCGGTGCGGACCGCGCCCTTCTCGTGCGAGAGAATCTCCTGGCCAAACCAGCGCTCGACCGGAGTCGACGAGCTGACAGCCATGGTGACGGTGCGAGTCTCTTTGTCGTAGCCGGCGACGCTGGCTTTGCGCTGCAGCCTCCCGAGTTTCTTCGGGATGCCACGCTCGTCGACGTTCTGCGCCTCTGCAGCGGAGAGCTTGTGGATGACGCCGGAATAGCGTGTGGTTTCGGGCAGGCGAGGGTTCACGGGTCGGTTATCCATCGGCCCGGGGGTTATCGCATGCAATGACGCAAACGTGTCAAATCTAGGCGAACATCCCGCGGCGCAACTCTTCGGTGTGGTACATGGCAACGACGACGCCCGACATCATCCACGCGCGCTGCAGATCCGCGCCCAGCTCGTCGAACCGCGGCAGCGGCGCCCCGGTTGCGAGCGAGCGGCCGCTCGATGCCTGGCAATAGGCTGCGTACGCGATCGCTCCCAGCTTGCGTGCCTCCCTGGCCTGCTCGGGTGTGAGGGGCGCGGTCATTTGTGCGCATCCAGCGCGTCGCGCGCGTCGAAAGCTGCCTGCACCGCGGCGGCCACATCCTCTGGCTGCATCCCGGGTGCGAGATGAATGGCGATCGGCCGCTTTTTCGCGATCGCAGAAGTCATAGCCTCCCACGAAAACATAGCGAGGAGACAGCCTATGAACATACTGGTCGCGTCGAGGATGAAGTTCTTCATTTGCCCTTCGCTCCCTTTCCGGCGTTGCTGTCCTTGCCGCCACTGGCCTCAGCAGCTTCCGTTTCATCGCCGGCGGCGACGCCCTTGCCACCCTGGTCGCCGGTGATGTCGACGCCGTAGGTGACGCCGAGCTCCGCGAAGAAGTCCTGCTCGCGCTTGCGCTGCTGCGCGACCGTCTGCCAGTCGAGCCCGAGCTTGGCGCACTCGATCTCGTAGGTGGTGAGCCCTTCGCCCAGCTTGAGAACGATGGCGTTCGCGTCCTTCTGCGGATCGACCCAATCCCAGCCGCGCCCGCGCAGCGAGTGCTGCTCCATCTGCTCGGGCGTGAGGGTGATGTCCTGCAGTACGGTGAGCAGCGACATCCTGAGCCAGTTGCGGCGAATCTCGCCGACGAAGCACTCGCCGAACCAGCGCTGGATGAGCCGCCACATGTCGCGCTCGTCGATGAGCCCGGCGCGGATGGAGGAGAAGTTCACGCCCTCGAGGTCGTTGGCGAGCGACGGATACATCACCAATAGGCCGCTGGCGATGTTGCGCAGCATGGTCTGGGTGAAGTCTTTGTGCGTGTTCGTCGGGAAGCGCGGATCCGTGAAGTTGAGGTGCTCGCCGATCTCCAGCTGCTCGATCTCGCCGGCGTTGCCGGACATCATCCGCGTGCCGTCGGTGGTTGTATCGTCGCCGGTGGCGTCTTCATCCTCGTAGCCGAGGCCGCCATCTGTCGGATAGTCCTTCTCAATGACGGCGAACTTCGCGGCTGAGGAGCGCGCCGCAACTACGACGGCCTCTTCGTAGCGGTTGTACTGATTCAGCGGCAGGATGGCGGCCGAGAACCATGTATAGCCGCGCGTCTGTCCGGGCCTCTCCCACATCGCGGAGTGGATGATCTCCGTGGCCGGCACGCGAATGCGCTCGCGGGTGCCCGGCAGCATGTCGTTCGGATGACCGCTGAACAGGTGATAGGCGAGCGGGCGGCGGTACTTGTCGACCTCAACACCCATGCGGATCTGGCCGTCGTTAGTGGTGTAGGCCATCATCGAATCGTCGAGCTGGTCGTTGTCGAGCAGCTGCACGGCATAGCCCGCATCGTTGAACTGGCGGCCATAGACGTTGCGCACCAGGTTCTCGCCCTCGCGCGCAATGTTGGCGATCGCGAGGAGCTGCAGGTCCGCGAAGGAGAAGCGTCCGCAGGCCGTGCACTTGCCGCGCCTGCACCAGCGGTTCCACTCCTCGTCGATGCGCGCGTTGATGTTGTCAGTCTGAGCGGTGTCCTTTCCGTTGACGCTCGTGACGGCGGATTTTACGAGAATGCCCGATGGGCCGACGACGTTCTGCTTCACCATCTGCAGAAACTTGCGGGCGAAAGGATTGTCCAGCGCGAGACTGCGGGCGCGGGCGCGGAGGCGCTTGTTGTCGCTGAAGAGGTCCTGGTCGGCCGACCGCGAGCTGCCGACGAAGTCCAGGGTGAGGCGGTTGATCTTGGCCGCGGCGAATCCGCCGGAGCTGAGGGCACCCGCAACGCCTGCAGAGGTGTTGCCCAGGCTGAGGGCACGGCGCCGTGGAGCGGCGAAGAGCCGCTTACCGTCGGCGTTGCTGGCGGGCTTGGCGCCGGCGAGATCGAGAATCGGCATCTAGCTCGCCTCCCCGGCGAGGATGGTGCGGGCGGCGCGCAGCGCAGCGAGGCGTGTGCGGGCTTCGGTGCCGTCGCGCTCGGCCTTGGCGATGAGCACGTCCAGCTCGGCTGTGTCGTGCGGGCATCCGTTGATCTCAACGGCAGTGTGGCCTTGCTTGGTGCGGATGGAGACGGTCACTCGGAGACCTCCTCGCGCGAATCGCTCGCGCTGCAATGGGCTGCATAGCCGATTGCGAGGAAGAGCAGAACGAGGAAGATGGCAATGCAGACCGCCGCGGCTTCGGCTGCGAACTTGAGCATTAGCGACCTCCGAACGTGATGCCGATGACCTTCGTCGGCAGCTTCTCGCCGCGCCGCATGCGCTCACGACGGACGCGGACTTCGATGATGCCCTCCCACTTGAGCAGGTCCATGGGAGCCAGGCGCGTGATCTCGCGACCGCCGATCTTGTACATGGCGATGTCGTCCTGGGTGCGGCCCTCAATCAGGCAGCGAATGGCATCCAGGAGCCGCTGATTGTAGGTGCGCGGGTCTGCGGGGTTGGCGCCGGCCGGGTCCGGCGAGATGCGCGTCTGACCCTGCGCAAGCTGGATGCGGTTGCTGCTCGCATCGAGCGCAAAGCACACCCACTCGTACCGGCCGGGCGCCCAGGCTGCAGTTGTAGCGCTGGCAATGGTGAAGCTGGCGACACCGGCATCGTCGATCGCCACCGCAGCAATCTGGATACGCGTGGGCACGTTGCGCACGATGCCCGTGAGCACAAAGAAGAGCTGTGTGCCGGGGTCGAGTGCAACGGTCTGAACGGCGAAGCTGAGAGCGTCGCCGGCGCGGAGCTCGGCGGGCAGGCTCTGGTTCACCGCGACGGGGCTGGGAGTTTCCACCCGCTGTAGTTAGCGGCGCGGTGCGAAAGCGGTCAAATCAGGCGCGGGCGAAGGTCCACTTGCAGCAGCACGTCGCCGCCGGCGTCGCGCGCGGTTTCGGCCGCGGCGCTCAGGGAGGGTTTGGGTGCAGGCGCGATGGCGCAGACCGGGCAGAACGGCGTGTCGGGCGTGGATGTGTCGCGCAGATGTTCGCAGAGCATCACGCGGAAGAATACAGCTTCAATTTCCGTGAATCCACGAAAATCCGGGCCGAACGCGGCGTTTCTTCCTCTTTTTCGACATTGTTTGAGGCCTACTCGCCGGCGAGGCGGATGCCAGCGAGGAATCCGACGACGCGGACGGCTTGAGGACGTCGACGAGCTGCACCGCCAGGCGCGCCATCTTCCAGCGCTCGCCGCCGGGGCGGTCCTCCGGAGGAAGCTGTGCCGCCTTCAGCTCGAGCTTGCGCGCTAGCTCCCGCAGAGGCGCGCGAGTGAACTCCTTCGCTGCCAGCGCGTATACCGCGCAGTCCAGGGCCTCGTTCCGCCGTTGCTGCTTTTCCCATTTCGAAGTCTCTCCGCCCTTAGTCTGACGCGTTACGAGCTTTTCGGAGGTGAGCTGGGCGAAATAATCGGCATCGCAGCCGGCGTGCGCGTGCGCCGGGAAGTGGATGTAGCCGGGGCGCGTGCGGTCCTCGATCTGCAGGCGCGAGTAAAGGATGTCCTTCGCGGTGGAGCTGCCGACGCTGACCACTATGGTCTTGCGCCGGCCGACGCGCTTGCCCTGATTCACCAGAGGCGCGCCCTTGAGCGAGCTGCCCTTGCAGGCGTAGACGCGCTCGCGCTCATGCTTTTTCGTGTAGCTGTAGACCGCCTCCGTGCGGTTGCCGTCGCCGGAGTCGATGAAGGTGCAAGCGATGGGCAGCACCAGACCGCTCTCATGCCACACCTGCTGACGCCGCCAGGCGGTGAACTCGTCCCAAACCTCCGGCTGCTTGACGGGGTCGCCGTGGAAGACGCGGTGCTCGATGACGCCGCTCTGCTCGTTGAGGCCGAAGCCCCATTTGGTGGCCTCGATACGGTCTTTCTGCACGTCGGCGCCGATGGTGAAAATGATGGCCCAGGAGGGCGCCTGTGCGACGTACTCCTCCGCGTGCTTCTGCACGGCGTTGAGGTCGGCGCCTTCGGCCTCCTCGTCCCACGGCTCGGCGAGGACCGTGTTGGTGAAGACCTGCAGCTTGTCCGGGATGCCTTCGCACTTGCGATAGTCCGCGAGGATCTCCGCCCAGGTGTAGCCGATGGTGGAATACAGCGCCGAGAGCTGATAGCCGGCCGTCTTGCCGTCGCCGCCGCCGGGATTCTCGGCGCGCCACTCGCCGGCGCGAATCATGCCGTGCTTGTCATCCTCCGTGAGGCAGCAGCCCGCGGCCTCACAGACGTAGTAGCAGTCCTCGGCCGTGCCGCGGAGCTGGCTGAAGCGCAGGGTTTGGAAGTGTCCGCACTGCGGGCAAGGCACGTAATAGCGGCGCTGGTCCGACTGTTCGAAGGCCTTGGTGATGCGGCACGTCCGGCGAAGCGCGGGGCTGGAGACGCGGAGATGCTTGCGGGCGGTTTTGAAGGTGGCGAGACGTTTGCGCGCCTGGTCGACCGGGTCGCCTTCGATGTTCTGCCCATAACGGCCTTCCTCGTCTGTGATCAGGGCGCGGATGGGCCGCGAGGCGAGCTGCGACGGCGAGTTGGCCCAGCCCATGGATATCTGGCCACCAGGAAACGGCATGTGGAAGGTGTCGGTCTTGCCCTTGGCGCGGCTGGCGAAGAGCTCGCGGAGCTGCGGGGTGTCGCGAATCATCGGCTTAATGCGGTCGTTGACGATGACCTTCGCGAGATCCTCGGTGGGCTCGACGAAGAGGATGGGCGCGGGGTCGTGGTGGACGTGGAACGCGGTAAAGAAGAGTGCGATCTGCGTCTTGCCGATCTGAGAGCCCCACATCAGCACAGAGGTCTGGATGCCGTTGCCAGGCGTAAGCGAGTCGAGCGGCGTGCGCTGGTACTCGGCCGTCGAGACGTAGAACTTGCCAGGCTCTGCGGAGCCTTCGGCCGAAAGCATGCCGTACTTGTCGGCCCACTCGGCGACGGTGAGGTGTTCGGGCGGGCGGACCAGCGCGCACGCGTCGAGCAGAACCTGGTCGAAGGCGGCGAGGCCTTCGCTACTGGACGGGAGCATCGTCGTAGTCCTCGAGCAGCTCGGCGACGTTGCGCAGGATGTCGGCGTTGGTGACGGCAGGCTCGGGCCCGGCCGCGGCATCGATCTTCTCCACGGTATTGGGCTGCACCTCGTCAGGGAGGTCGACGATGGCGCCGGTGGAGATCTCGCGACAGAGCGCCTCGATCTCGTCCTTGATTGCTGCCTCGCGTTCGGTGCGCACCTTCAGGCCCTCGATGCGGCTGGCGAGCTTGGGTGCCATGCCGAGCAGCTTCGCGCGCAGATTGCCGAGCATGCGGTCGAGCCGCACCTTCGCGTCGGCGATGGTGATGACCTCACTGCGTAGCCGGCTAAGGGCCAGTTCCTTGAGGTTTGCCTCGGCGCGCGTCTTCCGCAGGGTGGCCTGGCGGATGTCCTCGTTCGGGCGCTGTCCGGCGGGCTCGCCCTCGTCGACGTCGGGCTCGTCCTGGGCCACAGCGGCCCTGTCGCCGGCTTCCAACGCGCTCTTGTAGCCGACGTACCAGTTGAGGACCTCGGGCCACGAGAAAACGGGCGTGCGGCCTTCCTTTCGCGACGGGCAGCCGAACTGGGTCACATAGGTGCGGATCTGGCGCGTGGAGACGTCGAGCAGGTCCGCAACTGTCTCAATGTCCATGGCTTCGTGTGGCATCGCCGAGACGGTAGCCGACTTCCACGAAACCGGGGAAATCGGGCTCGTGGAAGTGTGTCCGGGCGGGTGACTTCCACGAAAACCGGGGGTACTTCCGCGAGCGGCTACACGTGCGTGATGCAAACAAAGGGGTTAGCGAGATGGGTGGGGTTCGTGGAAGTGGAACTGGCCATTTTTCAATTTTTGTAGCCCTTCCACGCGGTGGCGCGTTACCCGCACGCGGCGAAGTCCAGGGAGGACCCATCGTGCGTGGACATAAACCACGCCCCTCCCTCGCCCTGTCAGTCTTTACGGCAAAGAGTGAACCGCTCCGCCGGCCGTGTCGCATGGAAAGAAGGTGAGCCACGAGTTGGCTTGTGGCGACGATCGGTATCGCGACGGAGCGGTTCGGCGTGGTTATCCGCTGCTCAGTGTGATGCCGTCAAATCAGGCAGCCCAGAGGCGTGCCAACTTGGACTCGCGCAGCTCGAGCTGCAGCGCCACGCGGTCAGGATCTCCGTGCTCGATGCCGGCGACGTGCTCGTAGTCGGTTTCGCTCACCAGAGGCAGCACGTTCTGTCTCGCGATCGCCGTCGGCATGCCCGCACAGGTGAGGACGGCAGCCCGGCGCTGGTAGACCGTCGTTCGCACATGCTCACGATAGGCGGCGAACACATGTGCATCGAGCTCGATCACCAGGCGTTCGCGTTCGGCTTTGGCGTCGAGTCCCAGCCATGAGCATGCACACTCAAACGAACGCTCCCACTCTTCGCGATCGGACTGCTTGGGTCTGTGCTCTTCAATCCACCACCGCGCGAGGATGGCGGCGTCCGTGGGCAGGCCATACGCTGTGCGTTTCGCATCGGCTACGGCGGAGTTGATCATCCAGCGCCAGAACTTCAACACTGGATCCGCCTGCAGCTGAGGGCGTGACGGCGCACTCTGAATCAGGCTGCGATTCGTCTTCGCGGCAGAAATCTCAACGGTCGCTTGGGGCATGCGAAGTCAATATCTCACGCAACAGCAGCAGTTTACGCGCTCCGTACAAACTCGTTTGGTGCGCTAGGCAACTCAGCAGCGGCAATCAATCGCTCCACGACGCCGACTAGCGGCTCTAATTTGCCATTTTCGTCTGCAGCCGCGAGTCGGTTCAGCTTTTCATACGCATCCGGTCGAAGGTCCAGCCGAAAGCTTCTGCGGTTGCGTGTCAGTCCTCTTCTCTGGCGCGAGCCGCCCCTTCTTCCCATGCGTCCTACCCTACTTTGCGCCAGGCGCGTCCACAATGGCACTCTCTGCGCGCGAGGTCTTTACCATCTATGTCCCTCCCTTCCCGTCCTGCCTGGCGTCATAAACGCCCGGCGCCTGGATCCGGCATGCCCCAGATGCTGCGTTCCGATGACATCACCTGGACGCGCACCGTCGAGCCGCGCGAACGCTATCGCATCCTCTACCTCGATCGTGACGGCGCGCGGTCCGAGCGCATTATCGAGCTGCAGAAGATCGGCGAGGTGAAGGGCGTTCCCTACCTCGGCGTCGTCGACAAGGGCAAGTTCAAGACCATGCGCGCCGATCGCGTTCTCGCCGTGCTCGAGCAGCTCAGCAGCGGACACGTGCCAACGCTGCGCAGCTGGAAGCAGGTTGGCTATGCGGACACGCTGCCGGCGTTCCCGGTTGCGAGCGCGGTCCACAAAATCGCCACGGTGGCGAAGTCGAACCGGACCTGGACGGTCGACCTCAACCACTACACATGCACGTGTCCGGAGAAGCGGATCCGCAGCGGCTTCGGGTATGCGCCCGGCCAGCTCGGTTTTGTGTGCCCGCACATCGCGCGCGCCATCCTCGAGCACTTACCCGCGGAAACACACTGGCCGGACGAGCTCCTCGCCTTCCTTCGCGATCCGCGGCGCGTGCACATCGACAACCTCAGCTGAATTGGAGATCAGCACTTCCGTCACAGGTCCCCGCGATTCGAGTGTGCTGCCGAGGGCATAGCGCGTCTGCACCGCCTCCAGAAACATGCCGTGCTTGCGCGCCAACTCGCGGACCTCGGCGCAGTTGTCGAAGCTGAGGAGAAACACGCCCTCGATCGCAGCCAACGTCTCGAAGAGCTCTAGCCGTTTCGATTCCGGCAGCGCGTCATAGCGCCCGTTTGCCTTGTAGTGAACATAAGGCGGGTCGAGATAGAAGAACGTTTCCGGCGTGTCGAAACGCCGGACCAGCTCCGTGAAGTCACGCTGCTCGATGCGGACACGACGGAGGCGCTCTGTCGTCACGTTCAGCAGCTCGCGCACTGCATCCAGAGGCCGGCGTGCGGACCCGCGCTGCAGCTCCGTGAGATGGGCGCCGGCGAAGTGCAGACCTTTGGCGCCGTAGCTGTACCAGGTCGTGTATGCGAAACGGAGCGCGCGGCCGAGTTCGTCGGTCGGTGCCGATACGCGCAGCTCGCGAAAGCGCTCCGGGTGGACGATCTCGTGTTCGAGCAGCTCGACGAGTTCCGCCGGCCGGTGCTTCACGACGCGAAAGAAGTTAGCGACCTCGCCATTGAGGTCATTCATCACTTCGGACGGGGACGGGTCTTTGGCGAACAGAAGTTTGGCGGAGCCGGCAAAGACCTCGACATAGATCTTGTGGGTCGGGATGCGGGCACGAAGGGTTTTCAGGAGGCAGCGTTTGCCGCCGGGCCAGGCGAAGGGGGAGTTCATGCGCGCACGCTAGCTCCACTGTCTATAACGTGCAAACACCCGATTCGTTCATGCACGAATCCCTGCACGGAGCGCGCCGCTACGGTGGTGCGATGGCAAGCATCCTCTCCCGGCGGCTGGGCAGACGCATCCGTGCGCTCCGGCTCGAGCGTAGCTGGCGACAGATCGATCTGGCGGCACACGCGCAGCTAAGCAAGACGCACGTCTGCGATATCGAGACCAGCCGGCGCGAGATCTGCCTCGGCACCCTGGAGAAGCTGGCCCGCGCGCTCGACACCACGCCGTCAGACCTACTCAAATAGGCGCGCCCTGTATTCTGTTGACGTGATATTGCTTTGGCAGCATACTAGTTACATGGCATACGAGGTCGAGTTCACCGACGAGTTTGAAGTGTGGTGGAACGGCCTTACGGAAGCCGAGCAGGTCAGCATCAATGAGGTTGTCATCGTTCTCATGGAAAAAGGCCCAGCTCTGGGCCGTCCGTATGCCGATACGCTGTCGGGCTCGAAGTTCCCGAACATGAAGGAGCTTCGCGTGCAGCATCATGGCCGCCCGTACCGCATTCCGTTCGCCTTCGACCCCCGCCGCGTCGCGCTCCTTCTGCTTGGCGGGGACAAGACGGGGAACTCTCGTTGGACCGCCGAGGCCATCGCGCGGGCCGACACTCTCTACGCCGCTCACCTCGCCCAGTTGGAAGGGTGAGGGGCGTCTATCAACAGGAAGATCACGACCATGGCCAAGAACTTCAAGATTCTCCAGCAGCGCATGTCGCCCGAGGCGCGCGCTATCTCCGAGAAGCGCGCTGCAGCCACGCTCGAGAAGATGGCGCTTCACGACCTGCGCAGGGTTCGCCGCATGAATCAGACCGAGCTGGCCGCCCAGCTCGGGACCGCGCAGAGTGAAGTCTCCAAGATTGAGAACCGTGCTGATATGCACATCAGCACGCTTCGCCAGTATGTTGAAGGGCTTGGTGGCCAGTTGGAGATGAAGGCCGTCTTCCCGGAGAAGACCATACTGCTCGATCTTGCCGCAGGACGGCGATGAGCAACATATCTTCGCCGCTCACGATGCCTTCCGCCATCTCGCCGAGTGTTTGCATGTGGCGAAGTGTGAGACCGCGCGCGACGCGACCTCGGGCATGGGATCGAACGGTGCGGGCCTGTCCTTCGGCGTCTTCCACCACTCGATGCGCGCCTCGCAGGAATGGCACTCGCCGTTGCCGGTGTACTGATATCCGCCTGCCATCAATTCGCCGCGCGTCTTCGGCATGCCGGCAGCCTGCGCGCGCCGAGTCTCCATCCGGTGAACCTCTTTGTCGCGTTCGGTCTGCGCGTTGATATTGTGCAGAAACGTGTGCCGAGGGCAGTACTCGCTGCCGTCCTGCGCAGCCAGGCCACAGACCACGTCCTGTACCTTGCCCTTCACCATCTTGTGCTTGAGAACAAAGGTGCATGCGCGCATTAGAGGCCTCCTCTCCTGAACGCATCCGCCATGGCGCACGGCAGGCACCAGGCCGAACTGCGTCCGCCAACCTCGTCACGACGTCCCGTCGTCGGCAGCTTGCAACCACGGCACGGACGCTCCTTCCTCCGTGAGTCGTTTGTCCAGTCGATCTGCACGTTGTTCACGCGAAGTGCAGCGGCGCTTGTCTTTTTCGCCATCACTCACCTCCGATAAACAGCAGCTCACGGTTGACCGCAACGTGGCCCTGCTGTTCTACGAGCAGCCCGGTCGAGCGAGTCTCGCTAAGCCGCGCCGCAAAGCCGCCGCCCGTCGCTTCCATGCCGACGGCTTCGGCCAGCAGCGAGCGACTGATGAACCGCCCGCGCAGTGACACCAGGTGATCGAACATCTGCAGCGATTTTCCGCTCAGCTTCGGCCGCCACAGCGCCAGAACCTCATCCGTCGTGTCCGGCGCCTTGAACGCATCGCCGAACCGCTCCGTGCCCTCGGGCGTTGCGTAGACCATGCTGCCTTCGGTGCGGATTGCGCCCGCTGTCCGCGCCTCGCTCAGCCGCGCGTTGAAGCCGCCGCCATCGACGGACATCCCACAGAGCGTCGCCAGCAGCTTCTTGCTGATGCCCTCGCCGCGCTTCGCATAGCCGGCTGCGATGCCGGCGATCTTCAGCGAGGTTCCGGTGAGGCGCGCATCGGCATTCGTTGACGGCTTCGGCGCAGGGATCGGTTTTATGAGCGGCGGCACTGGCATCTGGATGCGGAAAGATGACGCCACTGGCACGTTGCCGAGCGTCAGCTTCGCATCCGCAAATCGAATCGCGCGCAGCTCCTCGACTTTCGCCGTGCACTGCTGCGCAAACGACTCCAGCGCCGCTACCGCGGCATCCTTGGCACGGTGTGCATTCGCGAGGTCGCGTTCCAGCACGTCAATTCGTTCGCGGATGGCCTTCATCTCGCCAGCATCAACCGCGGCCGGTTGCTTCTTCGCCTCCCGCGCCAGCTCTTCCTGCAGCTTCCGAATCGTAGCCTTCAGCTCCGCCGGCGAGTTCTCCTTGGCGCGCTGCACTGTCGCGGAGATCTCCGCGCCGAGCTGCTCGATGTCTACGGTCGCCAGCGCTTTCGGCGACTTCACCCGCTGTCCCGGCTTTGGGGTCGCGGAGCTGTCAAACGTCTCGCGCCGCCGCACCTTCGTGCGTTGCATCAGGTCCGAACCTGGGGCCCAGAACCAGGCCGTTCCCACCGGCAGCGACGGCAGCGACTGGATCATCTCCTTCGCCGCTGCCGGGTCGGAGTGCACGTCCACCCACTCCTTCACCGCCGCCAGGTCCTTGGGATGATTCATGCGCAGCGCGACCAGCATGTCCGCCTGCGTCAGCACATCCTTGTTGAGCACCTGTGGCCGTTGCGTGATCATCGCGCAGCCCAGCCCGCGAATGCGGCCGCGGCGCACGATGTCCTGCATCGCGCCGAGCGTGCGCGCCTCCTCGCCAAACGGCTTCTGCGGTGCTGCAAAATCCGCCTCGTCCACAATCAACAGCAGCGAGTGCCGGTTGATCCGGTAGAGCGTCTCGAGAAACGGCACCAGGAACCGGTGCATCTGGCCCTTGCGAAAGAGCGAGAGATCGATGACCGCGGAGAACTGCCGCTCCACGATCGCGGTCGCTACAACCTCGCCGGCCGATTCCTCCAGCGGGATGTCGGCGTGCTCGCCGCCGAACACGGCGATGGGAAAGCCTGGGTGCTCGCCGTCCGCAGAGCTCTTCAGACCCCACCAGGCTCCGGTAGGATCCAGCACAACGACCTGCTGCTTGAGCTTGAGCGCTTCCTCAATCTCAACGGCGGCGGTGTACGTCTTCCCGGCGCCCTTCTTCGCAAGAATGACCTGCGTCTGCGTGACGATCTCGAGCGGCAGCTCAAGATCCTCCGAGACACGTAAACCCTCGCTCTTCGCCATTACGCGCCCGCCGTTTCTATGGCTGTGCCAGTTGTGGGCTGCAACGCCGTGCCCGGCTTGGTGCGGGATTTCTTCTTCGCTGGCACACTCTTCGCCGGCTGAGCCGCTTTTGTGCCAGCCTTCGCTGCCTCCGCCGCGGCTTTGCGGTCCGCCTCGGCCTTGTCGCGGATCTGCTGTGCGATGGCGTCCGCATCGATGCCCAGCGCCTGCGCCGTCTTCTCCAGCAGGTCGTCGTTGTCCCAGTCGTTGGCGGTGGCTTCACCCAGCAGCAGCGCCACGGCGACGTCATCCAGCTCGGGTGCCGTGAGGCTGTCCAGGTGTTTGCGGAAGGCCTCGCCGGCGAGCTTGACCTGATCGCGCGCCTTCTCCCACGTGGTGTGGCCCTTCTTCGCCTTCGGCACATCAATCGACAGAGACTCGCAGAGCTTCGTGATGTCACCGTTCCAGGCGTTGCTCGTCACGAACCAGGCGAGGAAGAAGTTCAGCATCCGCGCGTTCGGCGCATCGGCGCGCTCGATCTCGGCCAGCAGCGCGGCGTCGATCGCCTTCTGCACGTTGGCTTTGAACTCGCGCTCCTCTTCATCTCGCTTCTGGCGCTGCGCGTAGCTCTCGCCGTTCGGCTGCACGCCATGCGTCATCTCCCGCGTCGGTTCCACGTGATGGTGATGCACCTTGCAGCTCTGGTCGGCGCACACGTAGCGCAGCTTGCCCTGGTCCGGGCCGTCGGTGG
>Ga0308173_10000043_pt1 | contig 41374 bp, 38 predicted proteins | sample PhyPR1_FD_203716 | JGI IMG/M metagenome (GOLD analysis project Ga0308173, IMG submission 203716) | Soil microbial communities from UC Gill Tract Community Farm, Albany, California, United States - DLSLS.P.R1 | ecosystem: Environmental > Terrestrial > Soil > Agricultural land | place: USA... | reverse complement strand
TGACGAGGGTCGCGCCCAGGCCCACCACCCGGTCGATCTCCTCGTCCCGGGAGCGGTCGGTGGGCCGCAGGCAGATGTGCATGCGGTTCTTCACCGTCTTGGCCTCGGGGACCTTGAGGAAGAGCAGGTAGCGGTCGTCGGGGCCGGCGAGCCCGCACTCCTCCGCCCCCGGCTCGTTCTCCCACTCGGTGGGCGCGGTGAAGTCCTCCAGGACCTGCGCCCACCACAGGGTCTGGGCGTAGGGGTCGGCGGCGTCGATGCAGAAGTTGGATGCGCGAGATGCCATGGCGCCACCCTGACAGCACGCACCGACGGTGCCCAGCGATTGACCGAATGCCGCGCCGCAAGGTCCGCCGTGACGTCCGTCGGGGCCCGGTCGCCTCAGAGCCAGTCCTTGCGCCTGAACGCGACGTACAGGCCGCCCGAGAGCAGCACGATCAGGATCGTCGAGGTGAGGAAGCCCGACTGTCGGGCGAACCCCGGGTAGGGCAGGTTCTGCCCGTAGAAGCCGGTGATCGCGGTCGGGACCGCGATGATCGCGGCCCAGCTGGTGACCTTCTTGGTGATGATGTTGAGCCGGTTCCCCTGGATCGTCAGGTTGGTCTCGACGATGGTCCCCACCAGGTCGCGCAGGCTCTCGGTCCACTCCGCGACCCGGAGGACGTGGTCGTAGACGTCCTGGAAGTACGGCGTCATCTCCGCGTGCACCAGGCCGACGTCGCGACGCATGAGCGTGTTGACGACCTCGCGCATGGGCAGCACGACCCGGCGGAGCCGGACCAGGCTCTTGCGCAGCTCGAAGCTGCGCCGCTGCACGTCGCGATCACGCGGGCGCTCGTCGAAGAGGAGGTCCTCGAGCTTCTCGATCTCGTCGTCGAGCGACTGGACCGCGTCGAAGTGGCCGTCGACCACGAAGTCCAGCAGCCCGTGCACGAGGGCGCCGATGCCGTACTTGGTCAGGTCGGCGTTGTCGTCCCACCGCCGCAGCAGGCCGTCGAGCGGGAACACGTTGTCCCTGCGCACGGTGACCAGCGCCGACGGGGTGATGAACGCCGCGATCTCGCCGAGGACGAGCTCACCGCTCTCCGCGTCGAGGTGCACGGCGTACGCCGAGAGGAAGTCATGGCCCTGGTAGCGGTTGAACTTCGGCCGCTGGCGCCCGCTGGTGGCGTCCTCGACCGCCAGCGTGTGCAGCCCGAGCTCGTCGGCCACGACCTGGAGCTCGTCCAGGTCGTCGCCGACCAGGTCGACCCAGACCATCGACGACGCGTCCTGCAGGTGCTCGGAGACGTCGTCGAGGGGGAAGTCCTCGTCGGCGAGGACTCCGTTGCGGTAACACCGGGTGCGGGCCACGCTTCGAGTATCGCCCGTCGTTCACACGACCGGCTGGACCCGGGGCTCCGGCTCGGTCTGCAGGAACTCCAGCGCCCCGCCGTGCTCGCTGGTCAGCTCGAACGCCGCGCCGTCCCGCGGTCGCACCTCGAGCCGCACCCGGGCGGTCTTGGAGTTCAGGCAGTGGCTCAGCGAGCGGTCCGGGTTCCGGTAGCCCAGGCACACCATGGCCTCGGGCCGCGCCATCATCTCGAGCGTCGCCTCGCCGTCTCGTCCCCGCATCCCCAGCGACCAGCGCGGGAACGCCAGTTCGGGCCGCTGGCGCCACAGGTCGACGACGCGGTCGAAGCGGTGCTCCCGTCCGCCGTGGCGCACGACGAGCATCGAGAGCAGCGGCGAGAGCCTGCTGCCCAGCTCGATCCGGCCCGAGGCACCCTCGACGACGCCGGCCGGCGCGCCGCCGCCGTCGAGGAAGACGCACTGCCCCCAGGCGTACTCCGGACTGTGGGCGTCGCCCCAGTTGTGGCCCTGCATGCCGACCCAGTCGGCGAGGTCCCACGTCTCCTCGCCCCAGGAGAGCCGGCCCTCGAAGGTCGCCACCGGGACGGGGGTGAGGAGCTTGTTCCTGGGCAGCCGGGCGTCGACGAGACGACGGGAGGGCAGCAGGCACATCGGGTCGCCCAGCGCACCGGGCACCCGCGCCCACGACAGGTCCCAGCCCACCCGGCCGGCACCGGAGGCCAGCTCGCCGGTCGCCCTGCCACCGGCGGGGTCGAGCCCGAGGCGCAGCGGCCCGACCTCGGACTCGAGGCCCACAGCCCCACTCACGAACGACGCCTCCGCCAGGGGCACGTCGTGCCGGAAGCCCGCGGTCCGGTCGGCGTCGAAGACGCTGCACCAGGCCTGGGCGAGGGACGAGCCGTCGGCCCGGGTCAGGATCGTGGCCTTGAGCCACAGGGCCCGCGGCGCCGCGGGATCGTTGGCGCGGACGAACCACGACTCGACGTGGTCGGTGCCGCCGAAGAAGCGCGGCGCGTTGTCGGGGATCACTCCGCAGATTGTGCCCAGACTCCTGAGAAATCGCGTCCGGCACTTGGTCACCGGGGCACCGGTGCTGAAGACTGGCCCCGATGACTCCCTTGCCGGGTGACCCGATCTCCGGGTCCGATCTGGACCGGTTCTCCCGGGCTGCCTTCACCACGGTCCAGTTCCGCGAGGGCTACACCAAGCGGGAGGTCGACGCGTTCGTGTCGCGCGCCGTGGAGTCCCTCCGCTCCCCCGCGCCGGCGTTGGCTCCCGAGGACGTGCGAGCCGTCCGCTTCGCGCCGGTCCGGCTTCAACAGGGGTACGACATGGCCGAGGTGGACGCCTACCTCGACGACCTCGAGCACTACCTGACCGAGCTGGCCAGGCGCCGACCCGCACAGCCCGTCCCAGCGGCGGACGGCCCGTTCCCGCCGGGCAGCTCGAGGCTGGACCGCGCCCGGATCACCGCGCTCGGCAGCCTGCAGACCACCCCGATGAGCATGCGCATCGCCGCCGTCATCGTGGCTCTGGGCGTCCTCGTCGGCCTCGTGGTCGGCCTGTGGCCGGGCGACCCGTCGGTGCAGACCGCGCTCGTGTACGCCCTGATCTTCTCGGTCTCCGGCGCCGGAGTCCTGGTCGTGGCCGTCCAGGCCGTCCTCCTGCTCCTGTCGGTGGTCCAGGGCATCGCCTACCTCACCCGGCACGCCCTGCGCCGGCTGCGCGGCCGGTCGGACGCTGACGGCGAGCGGGTCTGAGGCGCATACTCGCCCCCATGGCCCTGCTGGACAGCTGGACTCGCGGCTCGCACACCGGGGCCGAGAGCGCCCGTGCACCCGTCACGCACCCGACGTACCGCAAGGGCTCCGGCCCGGGGGTGATCGTCATCCACGAGCTCCCGGGGATCACGCCCGAGGTGATCGGCTTCGCGGAGACGGTCGTGGCGGCCGGGTTCACCGTGGTGATGCCCAACCTGTTCGGCACCCCGGAGGCGCCGATGAGCGGGCTGAACATCGCCACCAGCCTGCGCCGGGTGTGCGTGAGCGCGGAGTTCAACAAGCTCGCCACCGGTGTCACGTCGCCCGTGGCCGGTTGGCTGCGCAGCCTGGCGCGCGAGTTGCACGCCGAGCTCGGCGGCCCCGGCGTGGGGGCCCTGGGCATGTGCTTCACCGGCGGGTTCGCCCTCGCGATGATGGTGGACGCCGCCGTCGCCGCCCCGGTCGTGGCCCAGCCGTCGCTGCCGTTCGCGATCGGCAAGGCCCGGGGCGCCGACCTCAGCCTCTCCCCCGCGGATCTCGCGGCCGTGAGGCAGCGCGCCGTGGACGGGTGCCAGGTGCTGGGACTGCGCTACCGCAAGGACGCCGCCACCGGCACCCGCTTCGACACCCTCGAGCGGGAGCTCGGCGACGCGTTCATCCGGGTCGAGTTCGAGGGCAAGGGCCACTCGACGCTCACCGCGCACCGCCAGCAGGAGGGCGTGGACCGGGTGCTGGCCTTCTTCGCCGAGCAGCTCAGGGCGTGACCGCCACGGCCCGGGAGGCCCAGTCGCCGGCCGTGGTGGTGCAGCGGGCCGCGTCGAGGGGCTGCCCGGAGGTGGTGAACAGCTCGACCGCGGTGTCGATCCACCGGGCCCCGCCGTCGCGATCGCCCTCCGCCATGGCCAGGTGGGCGCGTGCCTCCGCCACGGCGGCGTCCCAGGAGGTGCCCTCCCACCTGCGCTGGACGACCTCGGCCACCTCGATGTAACGGCCGGCGGACGCCAGGTCGCCCGCGTCCGCGTGCGCGATGGCTGCCGGCACGGCGAACATGACGTCGCAGAAGGGGCAGCGGTCGGTCACGCCCATCATCCCCTCGGCACGCTCGGCGACGGCCACCCCCTCGAGGGGGGTCCTCGCCGCGGAGATCATCGTCCCGTGGATGCGCTGCAGCAGGTGCATGCTGATGACCGACCACCGAGCCAGGGGCAGCGCCCGTTGCAGGAGCTGCTGGGCCTCGTCCCTGTCCCCCCGCGCCAGCCGGACCTCCGCGAGCCGCTGCAGGCAGTGCGCCTCCCCGGCGGAGGCGTCCACGTCGCGGTGCAGGTCGACGGCCTCGCGGAGCTCCCGCTCGGCGGTGTCCAGGTCGCCCTTCAGCAGGGCCGCCTCCCCGATCAGCGCCGTCGCGAAGGCGACACCACGCAGCGCTCCGTGCTGCTGGGCACGACGGCGCAGGCCGTCGGCGAGGTCGATCACCTCGTCGTACGGCGTGGGGCCGTAGAGCAGGTACTCCGCCACGCACAGGTGGGCGTCGAACACGGCAGTGGCGAGCCCCGGGTTGTCCTGCGTCCGACGCAGCTCGCGCAGGAAGCGCTGGTACCACTCACCACGCTGGTGCGCGATCAGGCCCTGGAGGCCGACCAGGTCCATGATCTGCCAGGTGTCGCCCGGCTGGAGCAGGGAGCGCGCCTCGTCGGCCGCCTCCCACGCGGCTTGGACGTCACCGGCGAAGTACGCCAGGTTCCCCCGAGCCAGCAGCAGCGACGCGTCCGCGGCGTCGCCCTCCAGGCCGAGGTTCGCGAGCGCGACCTCGGCCGTCTCGAAGTCGCCCTGGTAGGTGGCGGCGCGGGCGAGCCGGGCCCGGACCAGGCGGTGCTCGGTCCCGCTGGTGATCGAGAGCGCGGCCCGGTAGGCGTCCACCGCCGACGGGTCCGCCAGCGCCATCAGCAGGTCCCCACGCCGGGCGAGCAGGTGGGCCCGGTCGCCGCCGGACGCGTGGTCGACGACGGCGTCCAGCAGCGACAGGCCGTCGCGGTAGGCGCCCAGCGCCCCGGCCGTCTCGATGGCGGGCCGGGCGTACGGGACCGCCTGACGGGGGTGGCCGGAGGCGACGAAGAGCCGGGCCACCCGGGTCGCGGGCGTGTCGAGGTCCGCGAGCCGCTCGGCGACCTGGCGCCCGGCGCGCGAGCGCTCGTGCGGCGAGAACCCGGCCAGCAGCGACTCCCGCACCAGTGCATGGCGGAACCGGAACCCGGCCTCGGTCGGCTCGACCACCGACGTGGCCAGCGCGGCCTCGAGCGCGGCGTACGTCTCGGACTCATCGGTCCCGGAGGCGGCGAGGAGCTCGTCGGTGGTGAAGGCGGCGCCGAGCAGGGCCACGCGTCGGAAGACCGTCAGCGCGTCGTGCGACAACCCCGACACCGCCAGGCTGCGGTTGTTCCCGCGGCCGGCGTCGCGCGCGGCCTCGAGGACCCGGAACGGCAGTCCTCCGGAGACCGCCCAGATCTCGTCGACGGTCGCCTCGTCCAGCTCGGGGAACCGCTGGTCGAGCAGCCGGTGGGTCCCGCGCTCGTCGAGGGGTGCGAGCTCGATGACCTCGCCGATCCCCCGCGAGACCAGGCTCTCCTGCACCTCGAGCAGGTGGCCGCCCACGCCGGGGCGCGCGGCCACGATGATCACGACGTGCTCGGCGACGGCGCAGCGAGCCAGGTAGTGCAGCAGGCGCAGGGACGCCTCGTCGGCCTCGTGCAGGTCGTCCACGACCAGCAGCAGCCCGCGCCCGGTGGCCGAGAGACGGAGCAGCTCGGCGGCGGCCACGAACAGCCGCTGGTGCGCGGTCTCCCCGTCCCACGAGATCTCTCGGCCTCCCAGCGCGCGGCCGAGCTCGTCGCCGTACATGTCGTCCAGCCCGTCGAGGAGCGTGGGGTGACGTCGGCACAGGTCGCCGAACGCCTCCAGCACCGGCGCGTAGGGCCACGAGCCCTCCACCGCGGACGCTCCGCCCCGGGCGACCCGCCAGCCGCGTCGCCGGGCCAGCTCGGCGGACAGCTCGAGCACCGCCGACTTCCCGACCCCGGCAACGCCGGTCAGGACCACGGCGCTGCCCCTCCCGGCGTCGGCACGGTCCATCCGGTCCCGGATGGCGTCGGCCACGCCGCGTCGTCCGACCAGGCGCAGGTCTGCGCCGGGCGCGGCCTCGGTCGCGGGCCTCTCGGCGGTGCCCGAGAGGCGGGCGCGCAACGCCCGCGCCGCGGCACTGGGCGCGGTCCCCAGCTCCCGTCGCAGGGCCTGCTCCATCCGCTCCAGCTGGCGCAGCGCGGCACGCAGGTCCCCCCGCTCGGCGCGGTCCTGGGCCAGCGCCAGGTGCGCCTCCTCGTCGGCCGGGCTCACCCGGACGAGCTCCTCCCAGTGTCCGGCCAGCCGCAGCAGGTCGCGGTGCAGCACGTCCAGTGCCTCGCGCCACGGCGCCGCCCACGGCTCGTAGAGGTCGTCGGGCAGGAACGGGCCAGACCAGCCCACGAGCGCCTGCTCCGCCTCGACCGCGGAGCCCGACGCCACCGCTGCCTCCGCGGCCCGTAGGAACTCGACGGCGTCGACGCGGACCTCGGCGTCGGGATAGAGCATCACCAGGTCGTGGCGCAGCGCCAGGCCCGACGACCCGCCCAGGGCACGGCGGGCGTAGTGCGCCGCCTTGTGCAGCCGGGGCGTCGCCGACTCGACCGGCAGGTCGGGCCACAGGGCGTCCATGACCTGCTCACGGTGCATCCGGCGGCCGTCGGCCATCGACAGGAGCTTCACCAGGGACGCCGCACCCCGCCTGCTCCACGCCTCGGGCGCCACCTGCGCGCGCTCGAGCGCCACCGAGAAGCTCCCGAGCAACGTGATGGTGACGTCCATGCGGTTGCCTCGACCGGTCGCGGTCAGTTGCGAAGAGTCCACGTTACCCCTGAACCGGCGCCGTCAGAGCGCCTCGTCCCGGGGCCGGCGGCAGCGCCTCGAGCATCTCCACATCGTCGATCATCGCCGCGCTGACCCTCCTCAGCAGCGGCTGGACCCCGAGCCCGTCCCACTCGAAGCCGGCGATCTCGTCGCTGGCCTCGAAGAGCTGCGCGGAGAGGAGGTCCCGGCGGCTCTGGTAATCCTCGAGCGCCTTCGCCTCCGGCCGGGTCCCTCCCAGGGAGTCCGTCAGCGCCGACGCCAGCAGGTCCGCGTCGCGGAGCGCGTCGGTCATCCCGTGCGTGCTGATCGGGTCCTTGAAGTGTCCCGCGTCGCCGACCAGGGCCCAGCCGGGACCCCAGGACCTGCGCACGAAGCCGCGCCGTCCGCCCCAGCCGTGGAAGCCCCCCGCGCGCGTGGCGGAGCCCAGGAGGTGCACGTGCCCGGGAGCCGCCAGCCCGAGCACGGCCTCGAAGGCTTCCTCGGCCGACCTGCCCATCCGCATCGTGCGCATCCGGAGCGGGGAGCTCGCCACGAAGACACAGGTGAGCCCGTCGTTGGTGGGGATCAGGCCGGCCGCGACCCCGTCGCGGTAGGCCCACTGGTAGCCGTGGTCGCCGAGCCCGCCGTAGTAGGCGTACTGCACCGCGCTGGCCCAGTGACCCTCCCGCAGCACCGTGGCTCCGGCCTCCCGGGCCACGGAGGACGCGATCCCGTCGGCCCCCACCACGAACCGGGCGTGGAGGTCCCTCGTCACGCCGTGGGCGCGGCTCCGGACCCCCGAGACCCGACCGTCGCGGTCGCGCAACAGCCCGGTGACCCGCTGCCCGTGGCGGACCTCGACGCCGGCGCCGGCGGCCGCGTCCACGAGGACGCGGTCGAGCACCGTACGGCGGGGCGCGTAGAGCGCGTCGACGCCGGCACTCGGCCGGATCGAGATCCGGACCGGCTCCTGGTCGCCGTAGAGGAAGGTCGTCGTGCGGATCGGCGGCGTACCTGCGGCCACGACCTGCTCCAGCAGGCCCCACCGACTCAGCTGCAGCACGCCGGCCCGCATCAGCCCGTGGGTGGACAGGGTGTCCGCGCCGTAGGCCGACCGGTCTAGCAGCGCGACCCTGGCCCCGGCCCGGGCGAGCAGCATGGCCGTCGAGGCGCCGGCGACCCGCCCGCCGACCACGATCACGTCATAGGTCTTCACGACGCCTCCCCCAGGACCTCGGCGACCGGCTGCTGCCCGTGGCACAGGTGGTTCACGACGTCGCGGGCGCCGAACCGGGCCCCGTCGATGAAGGTCGAGTCGCGCCGGTGCTGGAACTTCTGCCCGACCACGTACAGGCCGGGAGCCGCGGTCACGCCGCGGTGCTGCTGGATCGCGCCGTCGTTGCCGACGACCGGGATCCGCAGCCACGGGTGGTGCTCACGGAAACCGGTGGCCAGCACCACGGTGCCGATGCCGGCTGCCCGCAGGGAGAGCCGCGATTCGTGGCCCGGCACGCTGACGCGCTCGGGGCGGGTGGAGGGCTCGACCTCCGCAGCCAGGCCGACGGCGTCGATGTAGCGGTCCACGTCGTCGAGGAGGCTCCACATCCGGCGGTCCGCGCGGGAGGTGGTCTCGTCCAGGTCGGCCCGGAAACGTGCCTCCTGCCCCTCGACGGAGTCCAGCCGCCCGACCAGGTCGACACCCGCGGCCTGCAGGGTCACCAGGTCCAGGTCGGCGCCGCGCGGGTCACTGCGCGGACGCCCGACGAGCTGCAGGGACGGCTCGCGCCGGCCGACGGCTCCCCGCCCGTTGGTGCGGGCCATGCGCCCGGTCTGCTCGAGCCACCAGAAGATGTCCATCCCGCGGTAGCGGCGCGGCATCCGGGTGTGGCCACCCACGGCGAGGACGACGTGGCGGCCGGCCCGTGCCAGCTCGTCCGCGACCTGGGTCCCCGACGCCGAGGCACCGACGACCAGGACGCCGCCGGAGGGCAGCTGGCCGGGGTTCCGGTAGTCCGCGGTCGACATCACGCGGATGTCCGGGTCGAGCCCGGCCATGCCGGCCGGCACGTGCGGCCGCCCCGTGGCACCCGTGGCGATCACCACGTGGCGAGCCTGCCAGGACTGCGAGGACGTCTCGACGTGGTAGCGGCCCCGGTGCAGCCGGACCCGGTGCACCTCGTCACCGAGGACGAGCGGGGTGCCACCGGCGGCGGCGTAGGCCTCCAGGTGGTCCACCAGCTCACTGGCCGGCATGTAGCCGTCCTGGTCGGCACCCCGGTAGCGCCAGCCGGGCAGCCGGGTCATCCAGCGGGGGGTCAGCAGGTGGAGCGAGTCCCAACGCTCGCTCCGCCACCGCTCGGCGACCTGGCCGCGGTCCAGGACGACGTGCTCGCGCCCCGCCTCGGTCAGCAGGTGGCTGACCGCGAGGCCGGCATGGCCGGCGCCGATGACGAGGGTGTCGATGATGTTCATGACTGGTCCTTTCGGGTGTGGACCCGGCCGGCCGTCCGGCCGGGCCCACGGGGCTTCTCCGGGAACGCCGCCTCAGCAGCGCTCGCGTCGTCCACGGACCTCGACGTCGATGTGGACGGGGGTGGGCTGGGTCAGGGCGTCGTAGACCGCGGAGCGTCGGCGGGACTGCTCGACGATCTCCCGCAGCGTCGCGTCGTCGGCGTCTCCCTCGATCTGGAAGGTGACCCGGATCTGCTCGTAGCCGTTGCGCACGGTGCCACCGGACAGACCGAGGATCCCGAGGAGGTCGATGTCGCCCTCCACCGTCGAGGTGACGCTGGTGAGGTCCACCCCCCGGGCCGCGGCGATGTTGCCGATCCCCGAGGTCAGGCAGGCGGCGATCGCGTGCAGCAGGTACTCCGCGGCACTCGGCGCGTGGTCGGATCCCACGAGCACCTCGGGGTGGTCGGCCTCGACGACCGTCACCTGCTTGTGGGCCATCTCCTGCAGGGCGCCGTGGAAGCCCGAGATCTCCGTACGACTGTGGGCGCCGCCCTGCCACGTGTTGCGGGCCCGGAACTGGAACTTCGCGATCTCGGGCTGACCCTTGACCGCGTCGAGGGTTGCGAACAGGGTCGCGACGTCGACGCCGTTGCGGCGGGGGCTCTGGGTGGTGCTGGTCATGGGAACTCCTTGGGTGTGGTTCCGGCTTCGTCCAGCCGGTTGCCCCACGCTCTCCGGAGCGCCTTCCCCCGGCCTTCCCCCGACCGTCCCGCGCTCGCGAGGCCGGGGAAGGCACCGAGGGGAACACGTTCTAGTCCGGCGCTATCATCGCCGCATGTCCTTCCTGCGGCGACAGATCGTGACGGCCGCCCTCACGGCCAACGCCGTCCGGCCGGTGCCGGGCTTCCGGGTCGGCATCCCGGCGTTCATGGCGGGCTGGCTGACCGGTGAGCTGGCCCCGCACCTGCTCGCGGTCACCGCGGCCGACGCGGCGCTGAACGCGACCGGCCGCCGCCGCAGCCGGGCCGGCCTCGCCCTGGCGGTGGCCAGCGCAGCCGGCCTGGCCTTCCTGATCGACCAGAGCCGGCGGGTGCAGACCAGCGCGGAGGCCGCGCTGACCGAGACGCTCGGTGAGGGCTACCTCGACGTCCTCGACACCCGGCCGACCCCCGCCGACCTGGCCACTCCGTGGCGCCAGCTGGTCAACCCGTTCCGGGTGCGCAACGTGGCCGTCACGGTCCAGAAGGACGTGCCCTACGCCCCGGAGCACGGCAAGCGCGGCCTGCTCGACGTCTACCACCCCACGGAGGGTGTCGTGAGCGGCGCTCCCGTGCTGCTGCAGGTGCACGGCGGCGGCTGGAGCCTCGGTTCCAAGGACCAGCAGGGCATCCCCCTCATGCAACACCTCGCCGCCAAGGGCTGGGTGTGCGTCGCCATCAACTACCGCCTGTCCCCGCGCGATGCCTTCCCCGCGCACGTGATCGACGTGAAGCGCGCGATCGCCTGGATCCGCGAGCACATCGAGGAGTACGGCGGGGACCCGTCGTACGTCGCGATCACCGGCGGGTCCGCGGGCGGGCACCTGACGGCGTTGACCGCCCTCACCGCCGGCGACCCGGCGTGGCAGCCGGGCTTCGAGCAGGCCGACACCAGCGTCCAGGTCGCGGTCCCCCACTACGGCGTCTACGACATGGCGGGGAGCACCGGCCTGCGCAGCGCCGAGCAGATGCGCGACGCGTTCCTCGCGCCGAGGGTCTTCCAGACCCGGTGGGCCGACCACCCCGAGGTGTTCGAGGCCGCCTCACCGATCCTGCGGATCACCGCGGACGCGCCGGACTTCTTCGTCCTGCACGGCACCCTCGACACGCTGGTCGCTGTGGACCAGGCCCGACTCTTCGTGGCGAGGCTGAGGTCGATCTCCAAGCGGTCGGTCGTGTACGCCGAGCTGCCGGGAGCCCAGCACGCCTTCGACGTCCTCCCGTCGATCCGCAGCGCCCACATCGTCCGCGCGATCGACCGCTACCTGCACTGGCACTGGAACCTCTACCGACGCGAGCGGGGCGACACCGGCGGCGCCCCGCAGTAACCTGCAGCATGGGGAAGCATGACAGCGAGCAGTCGGACCGGGCCGAGCAGCAGGTGCCGAACAGGGTCTACGAGGCCGAGCTGGTCCGCCTCCAGGCCGAGCTGGTGAAGGTCCAGGAGTGGGTCAAGGCCGAGCGCCAGCGCCTGGTCGTGGTCTTCGAGGGCCGCGACGCCGCCGGCAAGGGCGGCACGATCAAGCGGATCACCCAGTACCTCAACCCGCGCGTCGCGCGCATCGTCGCGCTGCCGTCACCGACGGAGCGCGAACGCGGGCAGTGGTACTTCCAGCGCTACGTCGAGCACCTGCCCAGCGCCGGCGAGATCGTGCTCTTCGACCGGTCCTGGTACAACCGCGCCGGCGTCGAGAAGGTGATGGGGTTCTGCACCCCGGCGGAGTACCGGCGCTTCCTCCACCAGTGCCCCATCTTCGAGCGGCTCCTCGTCGAGGACGGGATCATGCTGCGCAAGTACTGGTTCTCGGTCAGCGACCGTGAGCAGCAGCGCCGCTTCAAGCAGCGGCTCAAGGACCCGATGCGGCAGTGGAAGCTGTCCTCGATGGACCTCGAGTCCATCACGCACTGGGAGGACTACTCCCGCGCCAAGGACGAGATGATGGTGCACACCGACATCCCCGAGGCGCCGTGGTACGTCGTGGAGAGCGACGTGAAGAAGCGGGCCCGGCTCAACATGATGGCCCACCTGCTCGACACGATCCCCTACGTCGACGTGCAGACCCCGCTGGTCGACCTGCCGACCAGGCCGGCGCCCAAGGGCTACGAGCGCCCGCCCCGCGACCAGACGACCTACGTGCCCGACCACGGCGCGACCTTGACCTGAGGGATCAGGCGGGGTCGCCCAGCGGGATGTCGGCGAGCAGGCGCAGGACCAGCGCGAGCGGCGGCCAGGCGTCACGCCCGCGCCGCGTCACGGCGTACGCCCGGAGGGTGACCGCGGGGTCGACCAGCGGGTCCACCCGGACCTGCGGGATCGTCGGCGAGGACTGCGGGAGGAGCCCGACCCCGAGGCCCTCCGCGATCATGTCCTGCACCAGGTCGAGGCTGTCGGCGCGATGCACCACGCGCGGCTGGAACCCGGCGAGCGAGGACAGGATGCGGACCACCTCCTCGTCGGCGGTGTTCCTCGAGTTCACGATCCAGTCCTGGTCCCGGTAGCGCCCGACGGCCTCCAGCGAGGTGTCCGGCGCACGTGGGTCGTCGGCCGGCACGCCCAGCCCCCACGGGGTGGTGCCCAGCGGGATGGCGGCGAGCGTCGCGTCGAACGTCGCGGGTGCGAGGTTGTAGTCGTAGGTCAGGGCGAGGTCGACGCGGTCGCCGTCGAGCAGCTCGAGGGCCTCGGCCGGCTCGTGCTCGTGGAGGCTCAGCCGGACCTCGCGGTGGTCCTCGTCGAGCCGGCGCAGCACCGGGAGCACAGCCCGGCGGATGGCCGTGGCGAAGGCGGCGACCCGCAGCGTGCCCTGGGGGGTGGCGTCGGGATCGAGGTCCGCGCGCGCCGCGTCGAGGGCGGCCAGGACGTGGACCGCGTGATCGGCGAGACGGTGACCCGCGGGCGTGAGGCGTACGCCGCGCCCCTCGTGCTCGAGGAGAGGGGTCCCGGCCTCCTGGGTGAGCGCCGCGATCTGCTGGGACACCGTGGAGGTGGTGACGTTCATGACGTCGGCCACCGCGCGCATCGAGCCCAGCCGGGACAGCTGGAGGAGCAGCTCGAGGCGACGCGGGTCCATGACGGTGATTGTCAGGCAATCGTGAACACATTGTCAATTGAAGTCACGTGGACGTGAACGTTTCCGGTCGCTTCACTGGTCCCATGACTTCCCTCGGAGACACCTCGGCCCGGACCGGCTCGCTGATGGCCCTCGCCTCGATGTCCTGCGTGCAGCTCGGCCTCGCGGCGTCCGTGGGGCTGCTGGACCGGACCGGCGCGGAGGGCGCCGCCGCGCTGCGGCTGGCCTGCGCGGGCGCGTTGGCGCTCCTGCTGCTGCGCCCGCGCCCGCGCAGCATGACCCGACGCGCGCTGGGTGCGGCCACCGCGCTCGGTGTCGTCACCGGCGGGGTGACGGTGCTCTTCATGGAGGCCGTGGCACGCATCCCCCTCGGCACCGCCAGCGCCCTGGAGTTCCTCGGTCCGCTCGGCGTCGCCGTGGCCCGCAGCCGGGACCGCCGCCAGCTGCTGTGGCCGGCACTGGCCCTGGTCGGGGTGCTGCTCCTGACCAGGCCGTGGGCCGGCGCGACCGACGCGGTCGGCATCGCCTTCGCCCTCGGCGCGGCCGCCTGCTGGGCGGCGTACATCCTGCTCACCCAGGCGGTGGGCGACGCGGTCGAGGGCCTGCAGGGCCTCGCGGTCTCGCTGCCCGTCGCCGGCCTGGTGGCGGTCGCGATCGCCGGCCCGGGCTTCGCCACCACGCTGACGCCCGAGCTCGTCGTGGTCGGGCTGGGCCTGGCACTGCTGCTGCCGCTGGTGCCGTTCAGCCTGGAGATGCTGGCCCTGCGCCGCCTCGACACCGCCGCGTTCGGAACCCTGATGAGCCTCGAGCCGGCCATCGCCGCGCTCGTCGGCCTCGCGCTCCTGCACCAGGTGCCCGGCCTTCCGGCCGGATTCGGCGTCGTCCTCGTCGTCGTCGCGGGCGCGGGCGCCACCCGCACGGGGAGCCGCCTCGACGAGCCCGCCGTCACCGACATCGACAGCGGCGTCCGGGTCAGCGGTCCTCGCGGCTCGACGAGGTCAGCTCCCGCAGGAGCCGCCCCGCAGCGGGCTCTCCGTCCGGCCGGTCCTGCGCGACGCCTCGTCCGCCGCCGCCGGACCACGGCCCCCCGACCGGCCGCAGGAACCCCTGGCTCCCGACCACGTCAGCCAGGTCGAGCTCGGGGAGCTGTCGCGGCCCGGGCCCGAAGGCGCTGACCACGCGGGCCAGGAACTCGGCGTTGTCGATCGCATCGAGCCCTCCGGCCGCGAGGACCTGCATGCACCGGGTCGTGAAGTCGCCGTGCCCGTTGGTCTCGTAGGCGACCTGCCAGTCGGCACAGGCGGCGAACACGGCGCCCGGACAGCCCCGGTCCCGGCCACCGCCGGTCGCCGCGTCCCGGCCTCGACGCTCGTCCCGGTAGGCCCGCGCGAGAAGCTCGGTCATCGGCAGGTAGCGCGCGCGGACGTCGTCGACGGCGCCGCCGTCCGGCAGCAGGGGTTGGTCGGCGAGCACGCGCCCGATGGTCCCCGAGTGGCAGCAGTCGGCGAACACGGTGAAGGCCACCCCGGACGGGATCTCGTCGATCACTGCTCGCAGGTCGTCGAGACCAGGAAGCGGCCGGCGGCGAAGTCGACGGGACACATGGCCTCGTCGCGGTTCCCGTTCGTCCCGCCCGTCTCGTCGCCGTCCAGGTCCGGAACCTCGGTCCCGTGCCCGGCGTAGGTGACCGCGAGGACGTCTCCGGCCCGGGCGTCGGCGACGAGCTCCTTCAACCTGCCGAGGATGCCGTCGAACGTCGCCTCCCGGTCGGTCAGCCGGACCACCTCGAACCCGAGCCGACCGGACAGGACCTGCGCCCAGGCCTCGGCGTCGGCCACGCACCCCTCGAGCCGGTTCGGCGGCGGGTAGTCGTTGATGCCCACGCACAGGGCGGTACGCCGCGGTTCCCGGGCCGGGCCCTCGGCGTACTGCTCCTGCGAGTCCCGGGCAGGGCCAGCGGCCGCGGGGAACGGCTCCACCGGAGATCCCGGCATGATGCGGGTCGCGACGCTCGTCATGGTGTCGACGTCGTTGTCGAACCCACCGTGGCTGGTCGCGTTGCTGCGGCTCCGCGCCGGGGCACCGGCCGGGGACCTCGACCACACGATCTCGGCGGACCCGACCCCCGCCGGGTGGTCGAACAGGCGCGACAGCGCGGCGTCGGCGACCATCGAGTCCTCGAGCCCCAGGACGGGCGTCTCCCGCGCGGACTCCAGCGCACGGCTGACCAGGTAGAGCAGGGACTTGCGGTAGACGCCGAGGCAGGTGTCGTCGCGCTCGAGCTCCCGTCTCATCGTGAAGACGGTGAGCGCCTCCACGTAGTCCGGGATCCTGGGGAGGACGAGCTGCTCGAACGCGTCCACGCGGATGGCCGGCGCCAGGAGCTGCAGCGAGGTGAACGGCGGGACGCCGAGCTCACGCGCGGCCTCCAGGAAGTGTGCCTGGAAGATCGACCCCGCACTGTGGCCGACCGCGTGCAACGTGATCGCGCCGGGACGGGCTGCGCAGAAGTCCCGCAACCGCTCGGCGACGTACGGCGCGCCGCCTCCCGGCTGACTGGCCACCGAGGAGCTGTTCTTCATCGCCGCCCAGGCGAGCCGTCCGAGGGGTCGCACCGCGCTCTCGACCAGCGGATCCGTCGTGTGGTCCCACAGGTCGCGCGCCCCACCGGGGCCCACGGCCTGCTGGAGCGCGTCGAGCAACCCGCCCTCCCACACGAAGTGGAGGGGATAGGCGCCGTTGCGCAGCCACCAGCCCACCTGGTTACGGGCGATCTGCAGCCCGCTCAGCTCGTCGACCAGACCGCCGTGGGCCCAGATGACCAGCGGCGCCGGGTGTCGCTGCGCGGTGGCCAGGAACCCGGGGAGGTGGACGTCGAAGATCGCGTCCACGTCGGCCGGGGTGGTCTTGAAGGCCCCGTCTCCGGAGAGCTCACCGCCGGTGAGGTCTACCACGTAGGGCCGGAGCCCGGCGAGATCGCCGGCGTCCAGAGGCTCGAGAGTCGCCATGCTGCACTCCCCCTTCGGCCCGATCTGGCCAACGTACGCCCGGCCGGGCCCGGGCAGCCATGCCTCAGACGGGCCACGGCGGGACCCCTCACTAGGGTTACGACGTGCCACTCTCCACCGCGATGCCCGCCGACCTGCTCGCCCATGCCCGGGCCGCGAAGGGCTTCATGCCCGAGGAGGAGGGCCTGCTGCTGCACCGGGTGGCCCGCGAGCGGCTCCCCCACGGCCCGGTGCTCGAGGTCGGCACCTACTGCGGCAAGTCCGCCATCTACCTCGGCGCGGCTGCCCGCGAGGTCGGCGGCACCGTCTTCACCGTCGACCACCACCGGGGCTCGGAGGAGAACCAGGCGGGCTGGGAGCACCACGACGCCACCCTGGTCGACCCTGAGCTCGGGCTGATGGACACGCTGCCGGTCTTCCGCAGCACCCTGGCCCGGGCCGGTCTCGAGGACCACGTCGTGGCGGTGATCGGGAGGTCCACCACGGTCTCCGCGCTGTGGCGCACTCCCCTGTCGATGCTGTTCATCGACGGCGGGCACGCCGAGGTGCACGCCCAGAACGACTACACCGGCTGGGCGCCGTGGTTGATGGCCGGCGGCCTGCTGGTCATCCACGACGTCTTCCCCGACCCGGCGGACGGCGGGCAGCCGCCGTACCACGTGTTCCTGCGCGCCCTGGAGAACGGCTTCGAGGAGGTCGAGGCGCTGGGCTCGGTGCGGGTGCTAGTGCGGACCCGAGGATCTGCCGGGGACCTCGTCACCTGAGGGACACCCGCACTCGAGCGCGATCTCGGCGAAGTGCGGCGTCAGCGACGTGCCGCGCATGATCCCGGAGCCCTCGGTGGCGTGCCCGTGGGTCTCCCCGAGGGCGTCGACGGCGAGGATCACCGCGGCGGCGGTGTACGTCGTGTGCTCGACCGGCCAGTGCACGTCGTCGCCGTAGACCCAGCCGGTCCAGTACTTCCCCTCCTCGCCGCGCAGGTGCTGCATGTCGGCCAGCAACGTCAGGGCGCGCCGCTGGTCGCCCAGGGCGTCGAGCGCCATCGCCAGCTCACAGGTCTCGGCGCCGGTGACCCAGGGGTTGGTGTCGACGCAGTGGATCCCGAGGCCGTCGACGACGAACTCGTCCCACCGCGTCTCGAGCAGCGCCAGGGCGGGCTCGCCGCGCACCGCGCCACCGAGGACCGGGTAGTACCAGTCCATCGAGTAGGTCGACTTGTCCAGGAACAGCTCGCGGTGCTCGCGGACCGCGTGGCCGAGCCGGCCGCCGGCCAGCTCCCACTCCGGCTGCGGCTCGTCGACGAGGTCGGCGAGGGCCACGCCGGCGCGCAGCGACTGGTAGATGCTGGAGGATCCGGCCAGCAGCGCACCGGACTCGCTCGGCGTCCAGTTGATGCCCCCGAACGGCAGCTGCTGGGAGACGACCCAGTCCAGCCCGGCCCGCACGGAGGGCCAGAAGCGTCGGACGAAGCCGACGTCGCGACGGATCAGCCAGTGGTGCCAGATGCCGACCGCGAGGTAGGAGGACATGTTGACCTCGCCGCGCGGGTCCTCGACCTCGCCACCGACGATCTTCATCGGCCACGAGCCGTCCGGGCGCTGCATCGTCGGCACCCACGCATAGGCGCACTCGGCCGCCTCGACCTGGCCGCCGGCGAGCAGCGCCATCGCGGCCTCGACGTGGTTCCAGATGTCGGCGTGCTCGCCGATCGTCCAGGGCACCGCGCCGGACGGCTCCTGCATGGCCGCGATGGAGGCCGCGGTCTCCGCGACCTGCTCGGCGGTGAGGATGCCGTCGACGTAGGGGATCCGGGCCAGCGGGTCAGCCATCAACCGCGCCCGCGTCCGGCTTCCTGAAGTAGAGCACCATGCTCTTGCCGATCATCGGGTCGAGGACCCGGCCGGCGAGCCGCAGCGCCCTGGGCTGCTTCAAGATCTCCCACACCAGCAGCCGGTGGTAGGCCTTGGCGAGCGGGTGGTCGTCGTTGCGCACCCCGACCGCGCACTTGATCCACCAGTACGGCGAGTGCAGGCCGTGGGCGTAGGACTTGCCCTCGAAGTCCAGGCCGGCGTTGGCGAGCTTGCCGATCAGCTCCTTGTCGGAGTAGATCCGGATGTGCCCGCCGGGGGTGTTGTGGTAGTCGTCGGAGAGCTTCCAGTTGATGATCTCCGGGAACCAGCGCGGCACGGACACCGCGATCGTGCCCCCCGGCCGCAGGACCCGGACCAGCTCGTCGATCGCCTGGATGTCGGCGGGGATGTGCTCGAGCACCTCCGCGGCCACGACCCGGTCGAACTCGCCGTCGGCGAAGGGCAGGGAGAGCGCGTCGCCCTCCTTGACGTCGGCCTCGGCACCGTCGGGCACCTCGCCGGCCTCCTTCATCGCCGCGAACAGCTCACGGACCCCCGCGAGCTCATCGGCGTCCTGGTCGAAGGCGATCACGTCGCCCCCGCGTCGGTACACCTCAAACGCGTGCCGTCCGGCGCCGCAGCCCATGTCGAGCACCCGGTCGCCCGGGCGCAGCCCGAGGCGGTCGAAGTCAACGGTCAGCACTGTTACCCCTTCGTCGGTCGGGCCGGCCGGCCCCCGTGGTAGTCGGCGATCACCTCGTCGTACGCCGCCGCCGTGGCCGCGGCCACCGCACGCCAGCTGAAGAGCTCCTGCACCCGCGCCCGCCCGGCCCGACCCATCCGCTCCCGGCGCTCGGGGTCGTCGAGCAGCGCGGCCAGCGCGGTCTCCAGCTCCCCGACGTCGCCGGGCGTGACCAGGTCGGCGCACTCACCGTCGGGACCGACCACCTCCGGGATGGCGCCCGCACGGGAGACGACCAGCGGTGTCGCGCAGGCCATCAGCTCGGCAGTGGGCAGCGAGAAGCCCTCGTAGAGCGACGGCACGCAGGCGACCTCGGCCGAGCCCATCAGGTCCACCAGCTCGGCATCGCTGACACCGTGCACGAAGCGCACCGAGCCGGCGATCGAGAGACGGTCGATGAGCTGCTCGGTGCGACCGCCGGGCTGGGGCTTCGTCACCAGCAGCAGCTCGACGTCGCGCTCGGTGCGTAGCTTGGCGAAGGCCTCCAGCAGGGTGGCGATGCCCTTCATCGGGGCGTCGGCACTGGCCATCGCCAGGATGCGACCCGGCACGCGCGGCGCGGTCGGCGGCACGAAGCCGTCGTCGACGCCGAGCAGGATCACCTGCAGCCGCTCCGGGTCGACCCCGAAGTCCTTGACGATGTCGCGCTTGGAGGCCTGGGAGGGCGTGAGGATCTTGCGTGCCCGTCGGGCCACCTTGCCCTGCATCCGCAGGAAGCCGTACCACCGGCGCACGGACAGCTTCTTGCGCCAGGGCGCGGCGGCGAGGTCGATGCGACGGTCGAAGGTGATGGGGTGGTGGAGCGTGGTGATCAGCGGCAGCCCCATCTCCTCGATGTCGAGCATCCCGTAGCCGAGCACCTGGTTGTCGTGGACGATGTCGAAGTCGGCGACCCGGTCGCGCAGCAGCCGGGCGACCCGGGTGCTGAAGGTCTTGGGCTCGGGGAAGCCCGCCGTGCACATCGTCAGGAACTCCTCGACGTCCACGAGGTCGCGGAACTCACGCGGCTTCGGGATCCGGAACGGGTCGGGCTCGCGGTAGAGGTCGAGGCTGGGCACCTTCGTCAGCGCCACGCCCGGGTCGAGGTCGGGGTAGGGCTGCCCGGAGAACACCTCGACCTGGTGGCCGAGGGCGGTGAGCTCGCGGCTGAGGTGACGCACGTAGATACCCTGTCCCCCGCAATGAGGCTTGCTCCGGTAGGACAGTAGTGCGATCCGCATCCGCCACGACCTTTCGTGTCTGCGCGCCCGGGTCGGACGAAGTGAAACGTGTTCCTATTATGTCCCACTGGTTGCTAGCCTAGATGTCCGGTCCATCGACTGGCTCTGGGACCGGACCTCCGGGAGGGAGACACATGGGAGGCTCCGCGGGAACCGCCGGCTCGCCGACGGTCGAGGAGCACGGGTCCGCGGCACAGCGGGACCGGCGCAAGCGGATCCTCGACGCGACCATCGCGCTCGCGTCCCAGGGCGGCTTCGACGCCGTCCAGATGCGCACCGTGGCCGAGCAGGCCGACGTGGCGCTGGGGACGCTCTACCGCTACTTCCCCTCCAAGATCCACCTGCTCGTGTCCGCGCTGGGCCGCGAGTTCGAGCGCGCGGAGGCCGCGACGCGCGACAAGCCGACGCCGGGCGGGACCCCGCACGAGCGCGTCATGTTCCTGCTCAACCGGACCACCCAGGGCCTCCAGGGCGACCCGCACCTGACCGAGGCCCTGACCCGGGCGTTCATGTTCGCCGACGCCTCGGTGGCCCAGGAGATCCACGTCGTCGGCACGCTGCTGAACACGATGCTCACCCGGGCCATGCACCCCGGCGAGGAGCACCCCAGCGAACACGAGGTGGCCATCGCGCGCGTCATCGCCGACGTCTGGCTCTCCACCCTCGTCGGCTGGGTCACCGGACGCACCAGCGCCGACGAGGTACCGAGGCGGATGGACGTCGCGGTCGGGCTGCTGCTGCCCGGCTGACGACACGCCCTCCTCAGACCATCTTGCGGTGGTCCCAGGTCGCGACGTGCTCGGGGTGGACCACGACGGCCACCCGCTTGGCGACCTGACGCTCTACGGTGGTGCGGCCGAGCTCGCCGAGGTCGTCCATGGAACGAGCCCCCACCATCCGGACCGCGACCGCGGAGCCGACCTCGCGGATCCGGTCCGGCTCCCGGACGATCTCGGCGCGACCGGTCATGGAGACCCCGCGCAGCTCGAAGTAGTCGGTGCCGTCCTCGACGAGGCAGCTGAGGCGGGGGTCCCGCTCGAGGTTGCGGATCTTCTGGCTGCGGGCGTAGGTCCAGAAGGCGATGCGGCCCTCGACCACGACGTAGAACAGCGTGGTCAGGTGGGGCGCGCCGTCCCGGCCGATGCTGGCCACCTGCACCTTGAGGTTCTCGCCGAGGAAGCTGCTGACCTCCGGCTCGCTCATGCGAACGGTGTTGCGGGCGCTCACGGTCAGCTGCCCTCGCTCGAGTGGCCGGGGAAGACGTGCGCGCTCGGGTCGATCGCGACCGCGGCGTTGTTCACCGCGGTGGCCGCCTCGCCGAATCCGACGGCGATCAGCCGGACCTTGCCGGGGTACTCGGTGACGTCGCCCGCGGCGAAGACGCGCTCGACGCTGGTCCGCATCGAGGAGTCGACGACGACGTGGCGCTTGGCGACCTCGATCCCCCACTCCTGGAGGGGCCCGAGGTCGGCGACGAAGCCGAGGGCGGCCACGACCGCCTGGGCGGGGAGGTTCAGCTTCTCCCCGTCGGCGACCACGTCGACCGACTCCACGACCCCTTCGCCGTTGAACGCCGTCACCTCGGCCTTGGTCACGATCCGGACCGCCGAGGACCGGACCTGCTCGACGGTCCGGGCATGGGCGCGGAACGCGTCGCGCCGGTGCACCAGGGTCACCGAGCGGGCGACCGGCTCGAGGTGCAGGGCCCAGTCGAAGGCGCTGTCCCCGCCGCCGACGATGACGACGTCCTTCCCGGCGTACGGCGCGAAGCTCGGCACGAAGAACTCCAGCCCGCGACCGACCCACCCCTCGCCGGCCGGGAGTGGCCGGGGGCTGAACTTGCCGATCCCCGCGGTGATGAGCACCGCCCCCGCGCGGATCTCCTCGCCGTCGTCGAGGCCGATCGTCACGCTGTCGGCGTCGTGGCGCAGGCTGGTGGCGGTCCGGTCCAGGAAGTACTCCGGGTGCGCGGTGCCCGCCTGCGCGACCAGGCCCTCGACGAGGTCGCGGCCCTTGACGGTCGGGAAGCCCGCGACGTCCAGGATCTGCTTCTCGGGGTACATCGCGGTGATCTGGCCGCCCAGCTCGGGCAGCGAGTCGACGACCGCGACCCGCAGGCCGCGGAACCCGGCGTAGTAGGTGGCGAACAGTCCGGTGGGTCCCGCTCCGACGACGAGGAGGTCTGTGTCCGACATGCCCCGATCCTGCCCCTTCCCTGACTGGAACGCCTCCAGGTTGTCCGAAACCCGTCCCCGGGCCTACTGCGTCTGCAGGTCGGCGACCAGCCAGCCGTGCTCGGTGTGCACGACGGTGACCAGCGCCCGGTACGGCGTGAACGACGTCTGCCGGCCCTTCTTGACGTACTTGTCGAGGAAGAGCAGCGCCTCGACCTGCTGCGACGACGCCCGCACGACGCCGGCGCGCACCACCCTCACCTGGAGCTGGGTCCGGTCGGCGATGAACCGGTCCCGAAGCCTGGCGACGGTCTTGCGGTACTGCGCCGCGAAGGAGTCGGTCATCTCGCTGGTCGCCCGGCTCACCTGGGCGTCGTAGTCCTGGTACGACGTGGACAGGATCTCCTCGGTCGCCGAGGACGCGGCCTCCACCGCGGCCTGCTGGACCAGCTGGCCGGTCACCACGGGACGCGCGGCGGAGACGGTCGGCTCGGGGCGCAGCCACAGGTACCACGCCTCCCCCGCCACCACCGCGAGCAACAGCACGAGGACGACGAGGAGCACGGTCGAGGACCGGGACCGGTCGGGAGCCATCACTGGCCCACGAACTGGAGGTCGGAGGTCAGCCAGCGACCGCCGGCACGGACCAGGTGGAGCTGGAGCCGGTAGCTGCGCTCCACCGGCTTGTTGCCGGTCCGGGTGTTCGCGACGGTCCCGGAGGTCGCGACGATGACCGTCGCGCTGTCCCGGCCCACGTCGACGACGCCCGCCGACACGACCTTGCCGTCCATCACCGACCTGTTGCGCCGCAGCACCCGGGTCACCCCTTCCGACGAGGTGTCGTACTGCTGGCGGAACTTCCCGGTCGCTCCCCGGGCCACCCCGGCGATGCTCTCCTGGGCATGCCGGTAGTCGATGTTGATGAACGCCTCTGCCTCGGCAGTCGCTGCGGCCAGCACCGCGCCGTACCTCTCCTGCTGGACGGCGGCGTCGGCCCGCTCGCCGTGGGTGCGGTAGACGTCCAGTCCTCCCAGGACGCACAGGGCCGCCACCAGCAGCACCAGGACGCTGAGCACGACGTCGAGCCCGGTGCGCCCGCGACGAGCCTTCTCCACGTGTTGCCTCCGCGCGATGGGTTGTCTGGTCGGGAACCGTACCGGGTTTCCGGACGCCTCGACGGTCCGGCGCGTATCGAGCGGGGTGGCAGGCGCGCCCGACCTAGGATGCCGACTGTGGAAGAGAGGCACGCGTGAACGGACCCGCCGACCTGTGGTCGTCGTTCACCCACGACCCTCGCCAGTCGGCCAACGCCGGGCTCCGCGCCTCCGACGGGGACCGAGGGGTCGTCCAGCAGGTCCTTACCGAGGCGTACGCCGACGGCCGCCTGGACCGCGAGGAGTTCGACGCCAGGACGGCCCAGGCGACCACGGCCCGGACACTGGGCGAGCTCCCGGCCCTGGTGTCGGACCTCGTGGCGCCTGGGGCCTCCTCGGTGCCGGCGCACGTGCCCGACGACGACCTGCAGCGCCGGGCGGTCGCGAGGTACGAGTCCGACCGGCGCGAGGCGCTGCTCGGCTTCCTCGGCCCCAGCATCATCTGCGTCGTGATCTGGTGGGTGCTCGGCGTCGGCGGCACGTTCTTCTGGCCGGGCTTCGTCATCGCCGGCACGGGGATCAACCTGATGCGCACCCTGGTCACCCGCCAGGACATGATCGCGAGCAACCTCCGAAAGCTGGAGAAGAAGCAGCAGCACCGGGAGCAGCGACCGGGGCCCGACGAGGGCGGCGAGGAGTAGATGGACGTCTCGTTCCGGCGGATCCGCGAGCATCCGTCCGCCCTGCTGCTGCTCGCGCAGCTCGTGGCCGTACTGGCCTACCCGTTCCTGGACCAGGCGCGGGTCGGACGGGCCGTCCTCGGCGTGGTCGGCACGGTCGTGGTGCTGCTGGCACTGGCGGCCGTACGGCGCACCCCGGCGCTGACGTGGGTCGCGCTGCTCCTCGGCGCTCCGGCCTTGGTGACCACGGTCTGGGAGGCGATGGACCCGGGCAACGACCCGCTGGTGCTGGTCAACGCGCTGCTGCACGCGCCGTTCTACTTCTTCGTCTCCTACGGGATGATCCGCTACCTCTTCCACGACGACCGGGTCAGTCGCGACGAGCTCTACGCGACCGGTGCGGCCTTCACCGTCGTTGCCTGGGGCTTCGCCTACGTCTACGCCGCCGCCCAGGTGATCTGGCCCGGATCGTTCGTGGGAGCCGGCGGCGCCGGGGACCGGTCCTGGTTCGAGCTGCTGTTCCTGTCGTTCACGACCCTGACCAGTGTGGGTCTCTCCGACGTCACCCCGGTCCTCGCCCACGCCCGCTCGCTGGTGATGGTCGAGCAGGTCGCCGGCGTCATGTACGTCGCGCTGGTGGTCGCGCGCCTGGTCGGCCTGACCGTGGCGCGCGGCACCCGGTCCTGACCCGACGCCGCGGTCGTCAGCTCTCCCAGCCCTCGGGCCGGTGCTTGCGTGGGAGCTTGGCGACGACGAGGCGGTAGGACTCGTCGACCGCCTCGTACAGCTCCTCGTCGGGGATCTCCCCCGTGTACGCCAGGTCGTTCCACCCCGACCGGCCGATGTAGGCCATCACCGTCGCCGCCCCCGGGTAGCGGTCCAGCCACTCGTCGGCGGCCTCGCGGCTGGGCCCTCCCTTGATCCCGACCCCGTCGGCGCCGAGGAAGGCGAAGATCTTGCCCGCCCCCGCGGGGCCCACCTTGATGACCGGGTGGTCGTGGTCCCACGGGTTGTCCGGCCATGCCCCTGGGAGGGCCAGGCAGTGGTCGAGCATCTCGTCGGCGTTCATCCGGTCAACCTACGGCGCGGCTAGGCTGGCGACGATGCCCACCGATCGCAGCCGTCCCACCGCGTGGGCCCTGATCCTGGTGGTGACGGTCACGACGAGCGTCGTCTTCGAGCTGCTCGGGCTCCCGTCCGCGGTCCTCTTCGGTGCCCTGCTGGGCGGGATGGCGCACGCGCTGACGTCCACCACCGTGCTGCGGGTCCCGCCCTTCGCCTTCCGGGTCGGACAGGCGCTGATCGGGGTCACGATCGGCTCTCTGGTGAGCCTGTCCGCGCTGACCGGCATGGGCACCGAGCTGCTCCCGATCCTCGTCGTGACGGTCGGCACCGTCGTCATCAGCCTGCTCGCCGGCCGGGTGCTGGCCGTCCGCGAGGACGTCAGCCACGTGACCGGCGCCTTCGCCATGATCGCCGGCGGCGCGTCGGGCGTGGTCGCCATCGCCCGCGAGCTCGGCGCGGACGACCGGGTCGTGACGGTGGTGCAGTACCTCCGGGTCCTGGTCGTGCTGATGGCGATGCCGATCGTGACGGCCGTCGTCTTCCACCCCGAGCACGGTCTCGGGCGCTTCGACCCGGGCGGGGCGTCGTTCGGCACCGACCTCGTGTACGTCGCGGTCGCCCTGGCCGGCGGCCTGCTCGTCGCGAACGTCGTGCCGGTGACCACGGCCGCGCTGCTCGGCCCCCTGGCCGTCGCCGCCGCGCTGTCCTCGACCGGCTGGCTGGGAACGCCGGCTGTGCCGCTGGTGCTGCAGTGGACGGCGTACGTGCTGATCGGGGTGCAGGTCGGCCTGCGCTTCACCCGCGCCAGTCTCGCCTCGATCGCCCGGATGCTGCCGCTGGTGCTGGTCATCATCGTCTCGATGGTCGCGCTCACGGCGGCGATGGGTGCGACCCTCGCCTGGCTCACGCCGGTGGACGGCCTCACGGCGTACCTGGCGACGACGCCCGGCGGCCTCTTCGCCGTCCTGGCGACCGCCGCCGACAGCGGCTCGGACGTGACCTACGTGATGGCGGTCCAGCTCTTCCGGCTGCTCGTGATCCTGATGTTCACGCCGCTGCTGGCCGCACGCCTTCGAGCTCGTCGCGGTTGATCACGGACCGCGCCCGCTTCCGGTAGCGCCACACCTGGGAGAGCCCGAGGGCCCACAGGACGTACTGGGCACTCATCGCCCACCGGAACGCCGAGGGCGTGTAGGCCGTGCTGTCGCCGGGCGTGCGCCAGTCGAGGATGAAGCCGATCGCCACCACGAGCACGAGGCTGGCCAGGAACCCGCCCTGGTTGATGATCCCGCTGGCGCTGGCCAGGCGGTGGCCGGGGTTGGAGGTGCGCCCGACGTCGAAGCCGATCATCGAGGCGGGGCCGCCGACCCCGACGACCAGGGCGAGCACCACCAGCAGCCACACCGGCGCCGAGCCGGGCCAGGCGAGGACCACCGTCCACACGGTCGCGATGGCGGACACGATGACCAGCGCCATCGACGAGCGGTGCCAGGGGTGGGTGCCCACCAGCCAGCCGAGGGTGGGGCCGGCGAGCATCACCGCGACGATCAGCACGGTCAGCAGGGCGCCGGCGCTCGTCGGGCTCAGGCCCTCGCCACGCACGAAGAACGGGTAGCCCCACAGCAGGCTCAGGGCGGTCAGGCTGAACTGGGTGGAGAAGTGGATCCAGAAGCCCAGCCTCGTGCCCGGGTGGGCCCATGAGGCGGCCAGGCTGGTGCGCACGGCCGTCAGCGACAGCCGCGGGCCGCGCAGGGAGCGGGCCTCGGGGCTGTCGTGCATGACGAGCAGGAGCGCCGCGGCCAGGACGATGCCCAGGGAGGCGGCCACGAGGTAGGCCTTGGTCCACCCGAGGTGGCCGAGCGCCCAGGTCATCGGCACCGCGGCCACGACCGCGCCGAGCTGGCCCAGGGTGCCGGTGAGCTGGGTGATGAGCGGGATGCGGCGCGCCGGGAACCAGGTGCTGACCAGTCGCAGCACGCAGATGAAGGTCATCGCGTCGCCCATGCCGACGAAGACGCGCGCCAGCAGCGCGAGCCCGTAGGTGTCGGCCAGCGCGAAGCCGCACTGGGCGACGGTGAGCAGCAGGGTGCCGCAGAGCAGCACGCTGCGCGACCCGAACCGGTCGACCATCAGGCCGACCGGGATCTGCATGCCGGCGTAGACCAGCAGCTGCAGCATCGTAAACGTCGCCAGCTGCGAGGCGGAGATGTGGAAACGGTCGGTGGCGGCCAGCCCGGCGACGGCGAGCGAGGAGCGGTGGAAGACCGCGAGAAAGTAGACGAGGAGCCCCGTGACCCAGACCGCCCAGGCCCGAGAAGGGGTGGTGGTCGCGATCACGCGGCCTGCCCCGAGCCCGCTGCAGGTGGGCGTCCGGTGCGTGCGATGGCAAGGCCGAGGAGCGAAGGCGGCCCGGGTTTGGCCGTCGAGCGACGAGAACGCCGCCGGCGTGCGTGCCGGGCGTTCACCGGGTGGCCTCCATCATCTGGCGCAGCTCCTTCTTCAGTTCCGAGATCTCGTCGCGCAGGCGGGCGGCGACCTCGAACTGGAGCTCGGCGGCGGCGTTCCTCATCTGGTCGGTGAGGTCCTGGATCAGCTGGGCGAGATCGGCGCTGGGCATGCCCGCCAGGTCGGCGGCGTGCTTGCCTGCGTCCTTGGACGACAGGGCCGGCACGGGCTGCTTCGCCTTCACGCCGCCGGCACGACCCTTGGCCTCGGTGCCGGCCCAGGTCTGCAGCAGCGCCTGGGTGCTCTCGTCCTCACGCGCCAGCATCTCGGTGATGTCGGCGATCTTCTTGCGCAACGGCTGGGGATCGACGCCGTTGGCCTTGTTGTAGGCGACCTGCTTGGCGCGACGACGGTTGGTCTCGTCGATCGCCGCCTCCATGGACGGCGTGATCCGGTCGGCGTACATGTGCACCTGGCCGGACACGTTGCGGGCCGCGCGCCCGATCGTCTGGATCAGCGACTTGTCCGAGCGGAGGAAGCCCTCCTTGTCGGCGTCGAGGATCGCCACCAGCGAGACCTCCGGGAGGTCGAGGCCCTCGCGGAGGAGGTTGATGCCGACCAGCACGTCGTACTCCCCCAGGCGCAGGTCGCGCAGCAGCTCGATCCGCTTGAGGGTGTCCACCTCGGAGTGCAGGTAGCGGGTGCGGACCCCGGCGTCGAGGAGGTAGTCGGTGAGGTCCTCGGACATCTTCTTGGTCAGGGTGGTGACCAGGACGCGCTCGCTCTTCTCGGTGCGGGTGCGGATCTCGTGGATGAGGTCGTCGATCTGGCCCTTGGTCGGCTTCACCACGACCTCGGGGTCGACCAGCCCGGTCGGGCGGATGATCTGCTCCACGGTGTCGCCGCCCACCTTGTCGAGCTCGTAGTCACCCGGAGTGGCCGACAGGTAGATCGTCTGGCCGATGCGGTCGAGGAACTCCTCCCAGCGCAGCGGCCGGTTGTCCATAGCGCTCGGCAGCCGGAAGCCGTGGTCGACCAGGTTGCGCTTGCGGGACATGTCGCCCTCGTACATGCCGCCGATCTGGGGGACGGCGACGTGGGACTCGTCGACGACGAGCAGGAAGTCCTCGGGGAAGTAGTCGAGCAGGCAGTTCGGAGCGGAGCCGCGGCCGCGTCCGTCGATGTGCATCGAGTAGTTCTCGATGCCCGAGCAGGAGCCGACCTGCCGCATCATCTCGACGTCGTACGTCGTGCGCATCCGCAGCCGCTGGGCCTCGAGCAGCTTCCCCTCGCGCTCGAACTTCGCCAGCTGGTCCTCGAGCTCGAGCTCGATGCCGCGGATCGCCCGCTCCATCCGCTCGGGACCGGCGACGTAGTGGGTCGCCGGGAAGACGTAGAGCTCCTGGTCCTCGGTGAGCACCTCACCGGTGACTGCGTGGAGCGTCATCAGCCGTTCGATCTCGTCACCGAAGAACTCGATGCGGACGGCGTGCTCCTCGTAGACCGGGAAGATCTCCAGGGTGTCGCCCCGCACCCGGAAGGTGCCGCGGGTGAAGCTCATGTCGTTGCGGGTGTACTGGATCTCGACCAGCCGGCGCAGGATCGAGTCGCGGTCGTGCTCTTCTCCCACCCGGAGCCGGAGCATCCGGTCGACGTACTCCTGGGGGGTGCCGAGGCCGTAGATGCAGGAGACCGTGCTGACCACGATCACGTCGCGGCGGGTCAGCAGCGAGTTGGTCGCCGAGTGCCGCAGTCGCTCGACCTCCTCGTTGATCGAGGAGTCCTTCTCGATGTAGGTGTCGGTCTGGGGGACGTACGCCTCGGGCTGGTAGTAGTCGTAGTAGGAGACGAAGTACTCGATCGCGTTGTCCGGGAAGAGCTGGCGCAGCTCGTTGGCGAACTGGGCGGCCAGCGTCTTGTTGGGCTGCAGCACCAGCAGCGGGCGCTGGAGCTGCTCGGCCACCCAGGCGACCGTGGCCGTCTTGCCGGTGCCGGTGGCGCCGAGGAGGACGACGTCCTGGGTGCCGCCCCTGATCCGCTTGGAGATCTCCGCGATCGCCGCCGGCTGGTCGCCCGACGGCTGGTAGTCCGAGACGACCTGGAGAGGGGCCACCCGGCGCTCGAGATCGGTCACTGGTCGCATACGACGAGCCTAAACGTCGCCACCGACAGCGTTATTCCGCGCGGGCGGTCCCGGACGGCCGGGCACCGGTCTGGTCAGGCTCCGCCGCCCGTCCCCACATCTGAGGATGGCAGCCGGGTCACCACCCGCGGGCCCACGCGGTCACCCCATCGTGGTCCGGGTGCTGATGGCCGCGACCCGAGTCCCGAGCTTCCCGGGCTCATTCCACGGTGCGCGCGGGCACACCTTCCAGCTGATGCTTCAGCCCGGCCCAGATGCGCCTCTCCTGGCGCCGCCCGAGGAAGCCGATGACCGGCGCGGCGTACCGGAGCCATCCCGTGGTGCGCACGTCCCAGTCCCAGCTCATCCGGGTGCCGCCGCGGCTGGGCACGAAGTCCAGCGTCCCGTCGATGATCGTCCCGTCCACCGACGTGAGCACCCCCAGGTGGTGCGGCCGGACGAAGTCGACCAGCTCGCTGGTCATGGGCACCTCGCGACCCGCGCTGCGGGCGACGGCGCGGAACCTGCTGCCCTCGCCGACCGGGCCGGCCGTCACCTTCTCCGACCTGACCATGCCCGGGTTGTACGTCGGCTCGTTCGTCTGGTCCGCCACCGTGTCGAAGACGGTCTCCAGCGGCGAGCCGATGTCGATCTGACCCCTCACGTGCGTCATCGCTGCTCCCTCCCACTCGGTTGCAGTCAACGCCCCCCGGTGGCGCGGTCGACAGGTCCGAAGGTCCCCGCACCCGGGACCCCGCACGGGACCCGATGGTGACGGCGACGACGGCCGGGGCGCCGACACGTCGACGGCACCCGTTCTGGCAGGAGACGGTCCTGCTGCTCGCGGCCGCGATGATCCTCGCCCTGGTGATCAAGGCCCTGTTCCTCCAGGCGTTCTACATCCCGTCGAGCTCGATGGAGCCCGGACTGGTCAGGAACGACCGGATCCTGGTCGAGAAACCGTCGTACTGGCTCGGCGGGACGCCCCGGCGCGGGGACGTGGTCGTCTTCAAGGACCCGGGTGACTGGCTCCCCGCCGACGAGGTCGACCGGCCGACGGGGACCGTGACCTCCCTGATGGCCCGGGTCGGCCTCTTCCCATCGGGCGGGCACCTGGTGAAGCGGGTCATCGGCGTGGCCGGCGACGTCATCACGTGCTGTGACGACCAGGGCCGGATCGCGGTGAACGGGACGCCGCTGGACGAGGACTCCTACATCGCTCCGCAGCGCGACTGCAACGGTCCGATGACCGACACCTGCAACTGGACCGCGGGTCCGGTGCCGCCGGGGCACATCTTCGTGATGGGCGACAACAGGGACGACTCGGCGGACTCCACCGTGCACATGTGCGCCGACACCGCCGTCGACTGCACCCCGGGCGACGAGTACGTCGACACCCACCTGGTGGTGGGGAGGGTGTTCGCGCTCGTCTGGCCGCGGGACCGGATCACCGTGCTGCACCGGCCGGCGACCTTCGCCTCGGTCGGCGACCCGCCGGACCAGTAGCGGTGGCTGGCCGCCTCAGTCGTCCGACAGCCTGATCTCGACCATCAGCTCGTCGGCGAGGGCCTCCAGCGTCGACCGCAGGGCCTCCGTGCCCGCCGTCGGCGGCGCGATGAGCACGGCCCGCGCCTCGAACAACGTGCCCCCGGCCATGGGCGCGTCGTGCACGTCGGTGCTGAGGTCCTCGATGCTGACCCCGCTGGCGGCGAGGGCGGTCGAGACCTCCGCGACGATGCCCGGCCGGTCGGCGCCGAGCAGCTCGAGGTGGAGGCGCTGCCAGCCCCGGTCGGCGGGCTCGTCGGTCCGCTCGAGGTCGATCCGGAATCCCTCGGTGCGCAGTGCCGTGAGGTCTGCGGCCAGCGCGTCGAGCCGTTCGTCGGGCACGGCGACCAGCACGATGCCGGCGAACTTCCCGGCCAGCCTCGACAGCTGGCTGCGCTCCCAGCTCGCACCGTGTGCCTTGATCGGGGCCGCGAGGGCCGACACGAGTCCCTGCCGGTCATCGCCGACGACGGTGAGGATGAAGGTGGCCACCCACGCAGGCTACGAGATCACGGGTGCCGCCGTCTCTGGCCCGAGACCGTCGAGACCCCTCAGCACGTCCAGCGTGTGGCTCCACCTTGCCCGGTCGTGGCCAGGGCGGTCATCGCCGTGGCGGTGATCCGGTAGACCGACCACGGCGGCCGTCCGGCTGACGGCGCGCTGAAGTCGGCGGTGATCGCCGTGCCCGACTCGTCGACGCGGGCGGGCCAGCCCCCGGCCGCCCACTGCTCGGCCAGCGCGGCGACGGTCGCGGGATCGGTCACCCGGGCCGCCGAGCCCTCGACCACCAGGTCGAACTCGTGGGTGGCGACGCTCAGCACGCACCGCGGATCGCGCGCCAGGTTCCGCCCCTTCCGGGTCCCGGCCCCGGTCTCGAACCAGAACGCGTCCTCGAACCATTCGGCGCCGATGCCCGTGACGTGCGGGCTCCCGTCCCGGTTGATCGTCGTGAGCCAGCAGGTGTGCCGGTCGGGCCCGCCGGAGCCCGGCGCCTGGGTGAGGCCGGCGCGTAGGCGGGTCTCGATCGCCGTCCAGTCCATGAGCGGCAGGTCGTAGAGGTCGGCGAGGTTCCTGGCGTCCATGTGAAGTCTGACCGGTGACGTCGCGCCAACTCATCGGCCGCCGGCGGGGGCGTGTCGCAGGCGTACCTTGTGAAGACGAGGTGATCGTCGTGGGCGACGCGCTGGCCCGAGGCCGGGAGCTGTTCGACCAACGGTCCTGGCAGGACTGCGTCGAGGAGCATGCGCTCGGGGGCGCCGACGCGGCCGTGCTCGATGTGCTCGAAGCCCACCTGCTCGTCGAGACCGGCGAGCCTGAGGCGGCCCTCGCCCTGGCCGAGCGCAGCGTCCTCGTCGGCGAGCAGAGCGGGGACCCCGACCTGCTGACCCTGGCCACGCTGACCGTCGCCATGTCGCTGGTCCGGCTCGGACGCGGACGTGAGGCGCTGTCCAGGATGGACGAGGAGATCGTCACGATCTCCGTCGACGACGTGACTCCCATCGTCGTCGGGTTGGCCTACTGCGCGGCGACGGCCAGCTGCCTGAGCCTCTACGACCTGCACCGCGCCCGCGAGTGGACCGCGACGCTCAGCAGCTGGTGCGACGACCAGCAGGGCCTGGTGCCCTACCGGGGGCACTGCCTGGTCCACCGTGCCCAGATCATGACCCTCCAGGGGCCTGGGCGGACGCGCTCGAGGAGCTCTCCGCCCTGGCCGCGACCATGGACTCCGCGATGCTCTCCGCCGTGGCCGGACAGTGCCGGGGCGCCCTGCTCCTGGCGTCCGGCGAGGCCGGGCCGGCCCTCGAGGTGCTGCGAAGAGCCTGGCGCGCCTGGCAGGAGCTCGACCTGCCGTACGACGCGTCGCGGACCCGCGTGGTGATCGCACGGTGCCTGCGACAGCTGGGGGACGAGGACGCCGCCCAGATGGAGCTCGACTCCGCGCGGGCGGCCTTCGACCGGCTGGGCGCAGCGCCCGACGTGCGCGCCGTCGACGCCCTGGCCCTCGACACACTGGCCGGCAGCGCCGTGGGCGCCGACCCGACCGGCGGCGCCCTCACCCCCCGAGAGGTCGAGGTGATCCGGCTCGTGGTCTCCGGCCGCACCAATCGGGCGGTCGCGAACGACCTGTTCCTCAGCGAGAAGACGGTCACCCGCCACCTGAGCAACGTCTACGCCAAGCTCGGCATCTCCTCGCGGGCGGCCGCGACGGCGTACGCCTACGACCACGGCTTCGTCTGACCTGCACATTTCTGCCCACACCCCGCCGGCCCGGTTGGGCAGATCGCCCGAAGCCGCGCGGGCCAGCGCACTGGGCGCGACGCCGCCCACATTGCGCGGCAGATCATGTCCCGCCGGACCAGGGCCGGACGGGACGCAGGGGCACTCACTCCCGCCTGACCCCGGCGACGGGTGGGGTTCGCGACTAGATTGAAGCCGTGACCACTTCTGTCCCATCCGTCGCCGACCGGCTGTTGCGGCTCCTGCGCCGCGTCGCGCTCGCGATGTTCGGGGTGCAGCTGGCGCTGGCCATCGGGATGTCGCTGGTGGACTCCTACCGCCGGCGAGGCAAGAAGCCGAAGCCGTTCCCGACCACCGAGCCGCGCACGGTGCCGATCGGCGACGGCACGGTCACGACGTACACGTTCGGCAGGGACCTGTTCGACGACATGCTCGCCGCGATCGAGGGCGCGACCCACCAGATCCTCTTCGAGACCTACATCTGGAAGAGCGACGAGATCGGCGACCGGTTCAAGGCCGCGCTGGCCGCGGCGGCCGACCGCGGGGTCGAGGTGTACTGCATCTACGACGGCTTCGCCAACATGGTCGTGTCGCCGCGGTTCAAGCGCTTCCCGCCGAACATGAAGGTGCTGCGCTACCCGGTGTACGCCGCCGGCTGGCGGATCCTCGACCTGCGCCGCTACGGGCGCGACCACCGCAAGATCCTCGTGGTCGACGACAGCGTCGGGTTCGTGGGCGGCTACAACATCGGCTCGGCCTACGAGACCGAGTGGCGCGACACGCACATGCGGCTCACCGGCCCCGGCGTGTGGGACCTCAAGCGCGCCTTCGCCGACTTCTGGAACCTCAACCGCCGCCGGCGGATCGGCTCCAGCGAGCGCCCGCTCCTGCTGGAGACCGCCTCGACGTGGGAGCCGCGGATCCGCTTCCACCGCAACGTGCCACGCCTGTGGATGTTCCCGATCCGGGGCATGTACCTCGAGGCGATCAACCGGGCGAGCCGCAACGTGTGGATGACCCACGCCTACTTCATCCCCGACCAGGACTTCGTCGACGCGATGAAGGCCGCCGCCCGGCGCGGCGTGGACGTGCGCCTGCTCATCCCCCTGAAGTCCAACCACATCGTGGCCGACTGGATCTCCCGCGGCTACTTCAGCCAGCTCCTCGACGCGGGCGTGCGGATCCTGCGCTACAAGGACGCCATGGTGCACGCGAAGACCTCGACGATCGACGGGACCTGGACGACCGTCGGCACCGCCAACATCGACCGGCTCAGCCTGACCGGGAACTACGAGATCAACGTGGAGCTGATCGACGAGTCCCTCGCCGCGGCCATGGAGGAGATCTTCGCGGTCGACGAGTCGAACTCCCTGGAGCTCACCATCGGTGAGTGGGAGGCCCGCGACCTGCACCGCAAGTTCACCGAGTTCGTCCTGGCGCCGCTGCGACCACTCCTCTGACGACCTGCCCCGACGCCCCGTCGGCCGAGGCGAAGTAGCCGAGGTTCAGCTGGGCGGTCACCCGGTCACTGCGCCGGGCCCCCGTCAGCAGCACCTGCCAGCCGTTGCCGTGCGGGGTCCCGCAGGGCTCGAGCAGGAGCATCGGCGCCCGAGCAGAGCAGGACAGGTTCAGGACCCCGCTCCCGACCACCGCCACGCGGATCGGGCCCGAGACCGGGGCGTAGTCCACGTCCAGCGAGGTGGCGCGGGCCAGCGCACGACCGGTCACCGAGCCGCTGTTGGTGTCGACCACACCCTCCAACCGGTAGGTCAGGTGGACCGTGCGGGTGGGCGGTTGCACCGACACGACCTGGGGGACGGTGCCGACGACGCTGGGGGCCGGCAACCGGCCGCCGCCGACGCTCGCGAGCACGACGTCGGAGGCCTCGGGCGTCGAGGCGGCGTCCGGAGCGGCGGCGGCGCCGGGTGCCCGCAGGGTCAGGCGGCGGATCGGATCCGGGCTGCGGATCCACTGGTCGACATCGATGACCCCCGACTCGAGGATGCGGCTCTCCACGTAGGCACCCGTGTGGGGCAGCTGCACCGGCACGGCGGACCGCTGGTCCTGGAGCGCCAGCCCGTCGGCGCCGTCATGGCCACCCGTCCTGGTGAGGATGACCATCCCCGCGACGAGGACTGCAACGAGGAGCAGCGCGGCCACGGCACCCACGCCGAGCTTCACCCACAGGCCGCGACGCGACGGCGGTTCGTCATCCTCCCACTCGTCGCCCCACTCCCCCTCCTGGCTCCACTCCTGGTCTTCTTCCCACTCGGCCTCGTCGCCCCACTCGGCCTCGTCGTCCCACTCGGCCTCGTCCCACGCCGCCTCGTCGCCGCCTGTCTCCTCATCCGTGGGCGCCTCGTCCGTCGGCTCTTCGGCCCACGTCTCCTCGGACCACGCCTCCCCGGCCCACGCGCCCTCGTGCTCCACCTCCTGCCGGGGCTGCGGGTCGTCCTCCCAGTAGACGTCGCCCACGGCGTCGTCGTACGCCGCGGAGAGGTCGTGCGACATCCGGTCGCGATACGGCTCGGACACGAGGTCACCCGCTCGCGCAGGGCGTCCGGCCGCTGCGTGCCTGGACCATGCGAAGACTCCCGTCCGGTGGCTCGGCGCCGACCCGACGCGACGCCGCTCTCGATCAGAACACCGAGCGCCGCCGCGCACGAGGGTCTTGGGCCCCGACGACGGCCAAGTTCCCCAGTATTGGGGCCCCGGTCGGGCCACCGGCCGTAACGGCGAGCCGGCTCAGCGCGGCTGCGGGATGTCGATGACGGAGCTGAGCCTGAGTGCCTTCGCCTTGTCGCCGCGGACCTTCAGCTGCCCCTTGAGCACGCCCTTCACGGGATTGAGGTGCCCGGTGGCGAGCAGCAGGTAGTCGTGGGCCTCGCAGGTCACCGTCGCGTCGCGGTCCTCCCCGTGCCCGCCCTCGTCCCCGGCCTCGACGCTGGCCACACCGCCGGCGACCCTCACGACGTAGCGCTCGACCTCTCCGGCTGGGTTGCCGAGCAGGCGGAAGCCGATGGTCAGGTCGACGCATGCGGCCTTGCTGGGGTTCAGGTAGTCCGGCAGCCGACGGAAGATCTCGTCGAGCACGATCGGGCGGAACCCCGAGGCCATCACCTTCTTCAGGTGGGCCTGGCTGACCTCGCCCAGGACCGTCGCGACGTCGACCGGGTCGAGCGCCCGCGGGTCCACCGCGACCTCGTCGCTGCCGGGCACCCGGAACAGCCCGCCGACACCCAGCGCCAGCAGCGCATCGCCGTCGATGTCGAGGGTGCCGCCGAGGTACTCCAGCCCGGCGTTGCGCTCCCCGCTGACGATCCGCACGAACCGCAGCAGGCTGGTCCTCAGCACGACGTCGGTGGGCTCGGTGGCGGGCATGCCCGAGAGCAGCCTCATGCCGCCGCCGTCGAAGGCGAGGCCGTGCCGCTCGAGGAGGTCTCCGCGCCGCTCGAGGTCGAACCTCACGACTCCCCTGAGCTCGGCGAGCCGCTCCGGCACGGCGTACTCGTGCAGGCGGGCCAGGATGCCCTCGACCGCGGCCGGTCGTACCTCGTCGCGCGCCATCAGTGCGAGGAGGTCCTCGTCGCTGGTCTGACGGACCGCGGCCACCAGGGTCTCGGGGGCGACGTCGGCGAAGAAGGCGGCCGCCTCGCCGCGGGAGGCGGTGCGGAGCTGCTGCAGGTCGGAGGTCACGGCCGACACCGTACCGGCGGTACGGCGCCCGCTGTGGGCAGCGTGCCCCGGCGAGTGTCGCTCAGACGCGGCGGGTGACGGAGGCGGGCAGGTGGGTGCGTGGGGACATCCGGGCGCCCCGGCGCGGCCGGTGCAGCCCGGCTGCGCCGACCAGGGCCTGCACGCGCCCGCGGTGCGGCCGCCACGGCTCGAGGAACTCCTCGAGCTCGGCGTCGTCGAAGGGCGTGCCGGTCAGCGCCCAGCCGATGTCCTTGGCCACGTGGTAGTCGCCGAACGACACCGCATCGGGGTCGCCGTGCGCGCGCTGCCGCACCTCGGCGCTGGTCCACACGCCGATGCCCGGCAGGCTGCGCAGCCGACGGTCGGCCTCCTCGTGCGGCAGGCCGGCGGTGCGCTCCAGCGCGTCCGCGACCGCTGCGGCCCGCACGAGGGTGCGGGAGCGGGCCGGGTCGACGTGCATTCGCAACCACTCCCACGACGGGATCGTGCGCAGCCGCTCGGGGGTGGGCTGGACCCACAGCCGCCGGCCGGCCGGGCCGGGGCCGGGCGCGTGCTCGCCGTACCGGTGCACGAGCATCCGGAATCCCGCGAACGCCTCCTGACCGGTGACCTTCTGCTCCAGGATCGCGGGCACCAGCGACTCCATGACCAGGCCGCTGCGTCCGATCCGGACCTGACCGTGGCGCCGCAGCGCCTCGACCAGGACCGGGTGGCGCGGCTCGAACCCGCTCGTGTCGTCGTCGGCACCCAGCAGCCCGGGCACCGACTCCAGGGCCCACGTAGCGCCGGGCCCCCAGGCCTCGGCGTGCACCTCGCCGAGCTGCGGACGGGCAGCCACGACCAGCGTGGCCGGCCCCTCGGGGGTGCGGACCCCTCGCCAGTGCCGGCCCGCGTCGTCGAGGTGGTAGGTCGGGTCGCCGGCCCCGCGGCGCCGGTGCAGGAGCATCCGGCCCACCGGGCAGGGCCAGTCGGGGCTCCACACGCGGGTTGCGCCGGCCTCGGTGCTCACGGCTCGACGCTAGCCCACGGCGGGGACGGCGGTCGGCCCGGGCCGGAGGCGACGCGGGTGTCGGTGGTGACGGTCAGAATGTCCCTGTGCTCCTCTCCGACCTCGTCGCCACCTCCAACGCCGTGGCGGCCACCCGGTCCCGCAAGGCGAAGGTGGCCGCCATCGCGACCCTGCTGTCCTCGGCCACACCTGAGGAGCTCGAGACGGTGACCGCCTACCTCGGCGGCACGTTGCGTCAGCGCCGCACCGGTCTGGGCTGGCGCGGCCTCAGCGGCCAGCCCGAACCGGCGTGCGACCCGACCCTCACGGTGCTCGAGGTGCACGCGGCCTTCGACACCATCGCGGCGCTGGCGGGGGCCGGGTCCCAGGCAGCGCGGTCCGCGGCGGTGGCCGAGCTCTTCGGCCGCGCGACGGGCCCGGAGCAGGCGTGGCTGCGCGGCGTCGTCACGGGCGCCGTCCGGCAGGGAGCCCTCGACGCGCTCGTGCAGGAGGCCGTCGCCCGGGCGGCGGGCGTGCCGCTGACCTCCGTGCGTCGGGCGGCCATGCTCGCAGGGTCGACGACCGCCGTGACCGTGGCGGCGATGACCGGTGGCGAGGACGCCCTCGCCGGCTTCGGGCTGGAGGTCGGACGGCCGGTGCTGCCCATGCTCGCCTCCAGCGCGCCCGACCTCCCGGCCGCCCTCTCCAAGGCGTCCGGGGCGGCCCAGGATGCGGTGTCCGTGGACGTGAAGCTCGACGGGATCCGCATCCAGGTCCACCGCGACGGGGACGACGTCCTGGTCGCCACTCGGACCCTGGAGGACATCACGGCCCGCCTGCCCGAGGTGGTCGCGGTGGCGCGGGCGCTGCCGTCCACGCGATTCGTGCTCGACGGTGAGGCGCTCGCCCTCGACGAGGACGGGCGTCCTCGGCCGTTCCAGGAGACCGCCTCCCGGACCGCGCAGCAGGCGGGCGTCGCGGTGACGCCGTACTTCTTCGACGTGCTGCACCACGACGGCGCCGACCTGCTGGACTCCCCCGGTGCGGACCGGCTCGCGATCCTCGAGTCCCTGGTCCCGGTCGAGCACCGGGTGCCCCGGCTGGTCACGCGCGACCCCGCCGACGCGCAGGTCTTCCTCCAGGACGCCCTCGCGTCGGGCCACGAGGGGGTCGTGGTCAAGAACCTCGCCGCGCCCTACGACGCCGGCCGTCGCGGAGCCGCCTGGGTGAAGGTGAAGCCGGTGCACACCCTGGACCTCGTCGTGCTCGCCGTGGAGTGGGGCAGCGGCCGGCGCGAGGGCTGGCTCTCCAACATCCACCTCGGCGCCCGCGACCCCGGGTCGGGTGCCGGCTCCGAGCAGCGCTGGGTGATGCTGGGCAAGACCTTCAAGGGGATGACCGACGAGATGCTGGCCTGGCAGACCGAGCGCTTCACCGAGCTGGCGACCACACCGGTCGACCGGTCGTCGTACGTCGTGCACGTCCGGCCCGAGCAGGTCGTCGAGGTCGCCTTCGACGGGGTGCAGCGCTCCTCGCGCTACCCCGGCGGCATGGCGCTGCGCTTCGCCCGGGTGGTCCGCTACCGCGACGACAAGACGGCCGCCGAGGCCGACACCGTCGACACGGTGCGTTCGTTCGTCTGAGGGCGTCCCCACCTCGGCATGAGAAGTGGCGAGGGATCAACCTCTCGCCACTACCAACGTATAGCGCACCGGGGGTCTTGCGGCAAGGCCCCCGTGGTGCCTCAGAATCACCGGTCCCGGCCCCCTGCTGCGATCTGGAGCTGACCACGTGACCCCGCTGACCGACAGTGCCTTCCACCTCACCGACCGCCTCGCCGCCAAGGCCGACCCGGCGCTGATCGCGGCGGACCAGGAGCACTTCGCCGCGATCGCGCACAGCCTCGAGCGGTCGATCACCGACCTGTCGGAGCGCCTGGACGCCGAGCGTCGCGCACCCGGCGGGACGGGCCAGGAGGCGATGGACCGGGACCAGGAGATCCACCGGCTGACCGCCCGCCTGCGCACGCTGCGCCGCTTCGGCCTGGACCTGTGCCTGGGCCACATGGTCCCGGCCGACGGGACCGAGCGTGTCTACGTCGGGCGGCTCGGTCTCACCGACAGCACCGGAAGGCGGCTGCTGGTCGACTGGCGCTCACCGGCGGCCGAGCCGTTCTTCGGGGCGACCCACGCCAGCCCGATGGGCCTGGCGAGCCGCCGCCGGTACCGCTGGACCCGGGGCCGGATCAGCGACTACTGGGACGAGGTCTTCACGACGGACGGGCTCGACGGGCACGCCGCCGCCCTCGACGACCAGTCCGCGTTCATCGCCAGTCTCGGCACCAGCCGGTCGCCGCGGATGCGCGACGTGCTCGGGACGATCCAGGCCGACCAGGACGCGATCATCCGGGCGGGATCGCGCGGCGCCCTCGTGGTCGACGGTGGCCCGGGGACCGGGAAGACCGTCGTCGCGCTGCACCGGGCCGGGGGCCGCCTACCTGCTCTACTCCGACCCCCGCCTCGGTCACCGTCGTGGCGGCGTGCTCTTCGTCGGCCCGCACCAGCACTACCTGCCGTACGTCTCGGACGTGCTCCCCAGCCTCGGGGAGGAGGGCGTGCAGACCTGCACCCTGCGCGACCTCGTCCCCGAGGGGACCTCGGCCGGGCCGGAGGCCGACCCCGAGGTGGCTCGCCTGAAGTCGTCGGCGGCGATGGTGAGGGCCATCGAGCCGGCGGTGAGGCTCTACGAGGAGCCCCCAACCAAGGGCCTGGAGGTCTCCACGCCGTACGCCGACGTATGGGTGAGCGCCGCCGACTGGGCCGAGGCGTTCGAGGCTCCCGACCCCGGCACACCGCACAACGAGGCGCGCGACCTGGTCTGGGAGGAGCTGCTGACCATCCTGGTCGACAAGGTGGACGACGAGGAGGTGCCGAGCGACCAGCTGCGGCGGGCCCTGGCCTCCAGCCCCGAGCTGCGCAGCGCCCTGGCCGAGGCCTGGCCGCTGCTCGAGGCGACCGACGTGGTGGGAGACCTGTGGGACGTGCCCGCCTACCTGCGGATGTGTGCGCCGTGGCTCGAGCCCGACGAGGTCAACAGGCTCCGGCGTGCCGATCCCCAGGCCTGGACGGTCTCCGACCTGCCGCTCCTCGACGCGGCCCGGCAACGGCTCGGCGACCCCGACGCGTGGCGACGCAGGCGC